>ERZ807291.756-NODE-756-length-54596-cov-225.089822_pt1 | contig 54596 bp, 54 predicted proteins | sample MGYA00521257_ERZ807291 | MGnify/ENA primary metagenome ERZ807291 (study PRJEB31413, sample SAMN03169783) | marine metagenome | biome: Marine; feature: Water; material: Subsurface seawater | place: North Sea | collected 2011-04-28 | depth 1 m m ... | reverse complement strand
CCCTTTAAACCATCAAACTGCCATGGCGATGAAGTGAGTTGAGTCATACGCATTTTAAGACCGTCCGTATCATTGATCATGACTCTGCCACCCAAACGATTAAGCCAAATACGGCCATCAGCCTGCTCAATGTGCGGCACTCCAGACCATGCTTTGATACTGACCTGTTGCAGTTTACCTGTGAACAGGAAATCCTGAGGTTGCTGGGTATCTAAATACAACTGAGCCTCATGCAACCATCCTTTAGGTGCCAAGGATTGAATAGGCAAGTTGATCTTTGCTGGTATATTTGTGAGGGTGTTCAATACCTTTTGCGTGTCAGCCAAATGCAGCTTAGGGCTGAGTAATATGACTTGTTGGTTAGCTTTTTTAACCAGCAATTCAGTTAATGGTAAAGCGACACCATTAACCTGACCACTTAAAGCTTCTCCGGTGAGAGTCCAATTGGCCAAATTCCAATTAAAAACAGCCTCCCCTTCTGACAGGCTAATAAGGTTTAAGTCACCTTTTAAATTGACCTTGTCAGTGGCCGTCTCGAGCACAGCATGACTTTTGCGGGTGATTAACTTTAGACCCTGCTTAGCCTGAAAATCTAGCCAATACTGACCACTCACCTGCAGCCTTTTTAAATGAAAAAGTGTTTGATCTGGTTCTAATAAGGCTACAAGTGGCACCATTTTTAGGTCATCACTTTGTAAATAGATTTGCGCCCGTTCAATCATTGTTTTTAAATTATGATCAACATTATCACCCATCATTGAATTCATCAGTTGGCTATTATTTAGGTCTAAAGTGACTTGGCCTTCAACTTCAACCTCAGCCTCAATATCATCGCCTTCTGTCTTGGTATTTTTATTGCCATGGAGTGACACGCTGATTCGTGTCATCCCGTCGCTGCTGGGGTCTGTCATACTCACCTGAGCACTCAACTGAGGTAAACTGATGGGCTCAGCACTATGCGGGATTAGCGTAAGACTAATATCCTGCAATAAGAATTGTGGCACTCTTGCAGCAACTGCCAACATTAGCTGAGGAAAGTTTTTACTAGGTGTTTCAGAAGTCGCTTGCGGGAGCCAAGAGCCATTTTCTTGCTGACTAAGACTGAGTGACAAACCTTCTGCTTGAATGTGGGATAAACGCAATACATCGGCTTGGAGGGAATCCCATAGATGCACACCGAGGTCTAAATGTGAGAGATTTAAACCTTCTGCAGTTTCAATGCCCGCTAGGCTTAGCTGCAAGTCTGTACCCACTAACTTAACTTGAAATGACTCTAACTTTAGCGTTTGTCCAATGGCCTTACTTACTTCTTGCTGAACCCATTGATGGTAAAACGGATGATGATCAATGCCCAGCCTTAACCAAGAAAAAGCCACTGCTAGCAGCACCAAAAGCCCACAGCCAATGGCCATTAACCAATGGTTCATTTTAGCTAGCATTAACGCAGCACCACATCATATTGTTCACTAACGTACATGGGCTCTAATCGTAAGGAGATAGTTTTACCAATAAACTCTTCCAATTCTGCCAAACGGTGCGCTTCTTCATCAAGCAACTGGTCAATCACAGCCTGTGACGCGAGCACTGAATAGGTATTCGTATCATAAGCCCTATGGGCGCGCATGATTTCTCGAAATATCTCATAACAAATAGTTTCAGGCGTTTTATTTGATCCAGTCCCTTCGCAGGAAGAACATGGCTCACATAAAAGTTGTTCCAAACTTTCTCGCGATCGCTTGCGTGTCATTTGAATTAAACCCAATTCAGACACAGGTAACACTTTAGTTTTAACGTGGTCTTTAGAGAGTGCATGGTCTAAGGTTCGAGCCACTTGACGTTGGTGCTCTACATCTTGCATGTCAATAAAATCTAAGATGATGATACCACCAAGATTTCGCAATCGCAGTTGTCGGCCTATCGCCGTCGCCGCCTCAAGGTTAGTCTTAAATATAGTTTCTTCTAAATTACGGTACCCAACATAAGCCCCAGTATTGACATCCACAGTGGTCATGGCTTCGGTTTGGTCAATAATAATGTAGCCGCCTGACTTGAGTAACACTTTTCGTCCGAGTGCTTTTTGAATTTCATCTTCGACGTTATACAGGTCAAAAATCGGCCGTCCACCTGGGTAGTGCTCTAATTTTGATGCCATATCTGGTACCAGCTGATCAACAAACTCGGCCGCTTTTAAATAGGTTTCTTTGGAGTCAATGCGAATTTTTTCAATCTGGGGATGGGCAATATCCCTAAGGGCTCGAAGCGCTAAAGGTAAGTCTTGATAGATGACTTGTGGAGCTTCTCCCACAGCAATTTTTTGCTTGATTTGAACCCAAAGGCGTCGCAAAAAGTCGACATCTTGTTGCAAATCCTTTTCACTCACTCCCTCAGCGACAGTGCGAACAATAACACCCTCTTTGTCGAATTCAGATGCGGCCACATCAGCCATCGCATGCAACTCTTTAGACCCTACTAAATAGCTTTCTAAACAGCGTTTAAGACGCTGCTTCTCACTCTCGTCTTCGATTCTTTGAGATATACCCACATGGTCACTGCCAGGCAAATACACAAGGTAGCGGGATGGAATAGATATTTGAGTGGTAAGACGGGCGCCTTTGGTACCCATGGGATCTTTAACCACCTGCACCAGCAAGCTTTGGCCTTCTCTCACTAGATGTGCTATTTCATCTGAATCTGGCTGACCATCTTGCGCCTCAATATCAGCCACATGAATAAACCCAGCACGCTCCAGACCAATCTCTATAAACGCAGCTTGCATGCCAGGTAAAACCCGTACAACCTTACCCAAGTATATATTTCCCACTATGCCACGATGGTCATTACGCTCCAAATGAACCTCTTGCAACATACCATTTTCAATCACAGCTATGCGGGTTTCCATTGGACTGAAATTAATGAGTATTTCTTCGTTCATGTTGAAGGTATATCCTTTTCCTTAAGCCACTTTAAACGCCCGGCGAATGCCACGTAACACAACGACTAACCATAACCATAAAAAACCACTCACTGGCGCTGGTAATAAAAACCATAAACCAATACTAGCGTTACTTCCAATACCTTGCACCCAATAACTAATGCATTGATTAACTGCGACTAACAAAAATATCATAAAGGATTGCTGCCAAGCACGGTACATGCGAAAACGACGGTACATTAAGGCAGCAAAAAATGTCACTACGACCATAGCTAGGGCGTTAACCCCTAGGTGACTGCCTTGTAATAGGTCCATTAACAAACCCAATATAAACGCCCAGCCCATACCAAATTTATGGGGTAATGCAATGACCCAATAAATGAAAACGACTAAAACCCACTTTGGCCAACCCCATTGCAGCCACTCAATCATGGGCAGCGCACTGAGCATAAAAGCAAGCAGCAAAGTCACGTATGGAACCCAAATGTTATGACTGCTTTGAATGGCCATCAGTGGTTCTCCTTTTCTACTGAACTTTGTCGCTGGGGTGTTTCAATCAAGAGCAGGTGACGAGAACGTTTTAGTTGCGCCGTAGGTTTAGCGATCACTTTCGCAAAATCTTGTCCTGCTATGTGGCGTACCTCAATGACTTTAGCCACGGGATAACCTTTAGGAAAGCGCAGGCCTAAGCCCGAACTTACCAATATATCACCCACTTCAATGTCAGCCGTATCAGACAGGTCTTGTAATTCTAAATACTCATATTGTCCTAGACCATATGCCACCGAGCGCAAGCCATTTCGGTTGACCTCAACAGGGATGGCATGATCTGCATCTGTAATTAATAACACCCGACTGGTAAAGGCAGAAGTCGATACAATTTGACCCATGACCCCAGTCGCATCAAGCACCGGCTGGCCTACAAAAGCACCCATATTAAAACCATTGTTAATAATCACTTGATGGCTAAAAGGGTCTGTATTCACACCAATAAGTTCACTGACCGTGACTTTCTCATCTAGACGCTCCCTGCTGTTAAGCAGGTCTCGCAAGCGGAAATTTTCTACCGTCAAGGCTGCAAGCTTTTGCACTTGTCGTTCAGCCAGAAGAGTTTGAGCGCGCAGTTTTTTGTTTTCGGCAATCAGTTCATCACGGACCTGCAGTCTTTCACCAAGCCAAGTCCACGAATGCTGTGGCACATCAACCAACCACTGCACCGGCGTAACAGCCAATGAAAGCCATGCTCGCATACGTTGCATTTGACCAAATTGGTAGTCTGCTATAATTAAACAAAGACAGATCAAACTGTAAGTCATTAATTTTTTAACGGCAGACTGACCTTTAAACATTGGATTGATAACAAGCCTCCAAGGGATCCAGTCGCCCTAAACAACAACGGCGAGATTGCTTAAGCTACCCCGCCGTTTTCTTAGTGTTAATTGGGTGATTTTAATCTCTAGCCAACAAATCAAAGGTACTGTCGTCTAGCATTTGTAAAACCCGACCACCACCCCGCGCAACGCAGGTCAATGGTTCTTCTGCAATAATAACAGGCAACCCAGTTTCTTCACTGATCAAGCGGTCTATGTCACGCAACAGCGCACCACCACCGGTGAGTACAATTCCACTTTCAGCAATATCAGACGCTAGTTCTGGTGGAGAATGTTCCAAGGCACTCTTGACTGACTGCACGATGGTTGATAAAGGTTCCTGCATAGCTTCCATGATTTCATTACAGTTTAAAGTGAAACTGCGCGGAATACCCTCGGCAAGATTACGACCCCTGACATCAATTTCTAGGATATCAGAGCTTGGGTAAGCCGTACCGATTTCTTGCTTAATACGCTCTGCAGTGGCTTCACCAATAAGGGAACCATAGTTACGACGTACATAAGCAATGATGGATTCGTCAAACCGGTCCCCACCCACTCTTACTGACTCCGAATAAACGACACCATTAAGGGAAATAATAGCAATTTCAGTGGTACCACCACCAATATCAACAACCATAGAGCCACTGGCTTGCTCAACAGGTAAACCCGCACCAATCGCTGCAGCCATCGGTTCTTCTATGAGATAAACCTCCCGCGCTCCAGCACCCATGGCTGATTCTTTAATGGCGCGGCGCTCAACTTGGGTCGATTTACAAGGAACACAAACCAGAACCCGAGGGCTAGGCGTGAGTAGACTATTTTCATGAACCTTATGGATAAAATGTTGCAACATTTTTTCTGTGACATGAAAGTCAGCAATCACGCCATCTTTTAAAGGGCGAATGGCGGTAATATTCCCCGGTGTTCGTCCGAGCATGCGCTTAGCATCTGACCCTACGGCGGCCACACTTTTTTGATTACCATGGGTTCGAATGGCGACTACTGATGGCTCGTTAAGCACTATGTCTCTGTCGCGAACGTAGATAAGGGTATTAGCTGTACCTAAGTCAATTGATAGGTCGCTAGAAAACAGACCGCGGATTTTTTTAAACATGCTGGTTTACTGGCTCTAATCGGAGATTAATTACGATCTACATCAATCGCTTACATTAAAGGTTAAATATTAACAATCAACAGGCGTTTGAGCAAGGTTAATCCGTTTTCCAATGGAGCAATTTATGCTAAATTAGACGGGTTTTATGCTGCTAAACCATTTGGTGCAAATTTACCCAAATTTTTACTAAAAATTAGCGCACTAATTCTAATCGGATTTGAGTGTCATTAACCTAAAAAGTTCAACTTTCACTCGCATATATCAATTTCGCCTACATCGAGAGTATTATGGCCCTAGAAAATGCCGACATCGACAAAATCGCTATCCTTGCTCGTTTGCAAGTCACCCCCAGCGAAACGAGTGATTACGCCAATAGCATTTCCAGCATTTTGTCCCTCATAGATCAGATGCAACAAGTCTCTACGGAGGGTGTAGAGCCCCTCTCTAACCCCCACGATGCAAGCCAACGCCTGCGCAAAGATGAAGTGACTTGCGACAACCAACGAGAAGCCTTTATCGCCCTAGCCCCTGCTGCGCAGGATGGCTTATACCTCGTGCCTAAAGTATTAGATTAACGTACTCGATCAATAAAGCGACAGCCCAACCATGACCTACAAAACACTCGTTAAAATTTCTAAGGATTTAGCTGCTGGAGACTACTCCAGCCGTGAACTTACCCAAGACGTTATTGCCGACATTAAGGCCAGAGACTCAATATACAACAGCTTTATTAGTGTCTCAGAAGATCTCGCTTTAAGGCAAGCTGATGCTGCCGACGCGCGCATTAGTGCCGGCACTGCAGACATACTCACCGGCGTGCCTTTTGCCCATAAGGACCTATTTTGCACCCAAGACCACACCACCACAGCAGCCTCTAAAATGTTAGAGCACTTTGTACCACCCTACGAATCGACTGTTGGTCAACGCTTGCTCTCTGCGGGAGCTGTGTGTGTTGGCAAGACAAATATGGATGAATTCGCAATGGGTTCATCAAACGAAAGTAGTTATTTTGGGGTGGTTAAAAATCCTTGGGATTTAATGGCTGTGCCTGGAGGATCTTCTGGCGGTTCTGCAGCAGCCGTAGCTGCTGGATTAGTTCCAGCTGCAACGGGCACAGATACGGGCGGCTCGATCCGCCAACCTGCCTCTTTTTGTAATTTAACCGGCATCAAGCCCACCTATGGACGTGTTTCCCGTTTTGGCATTATTGCTTATGCGTCTAGCCTAGACCAAGCAGGCCCCATGTGCCAAACAGCAGAAGACGCTGCTCTTATGCTTAATGCCATGGCTGGTTTTGATGAGCAAGACTCTACTAGTGTTCAGTTAGATACACCTGATTTTACAGCCGATTTAAATCTACCCTTGCAGGGTTTAAAAGTGGGCTTACCCAAAGAATTTTTTGGTCCAGGATTAAATCCACAAGTGGCAGAGTGTGTGATGACTGCGGTTAAACAGATTGAAAGTCTTGGCGCCCAGATTATCGATATTAGCTTACCTAATTTAGAGCTTTCCATCCCTGCCTATTATGTTATCGCACCATCAGAGGCTTCCTCTAACCTCAGCCGATTTGATGGTGTTCGCTATGGCTTCCGTTGCGATCAGCCACAAGACTTAATGGACCTTTATTGCCGCACCAGAGCCGAGGGTTTTGGCACCGAAGTAAAACGGCGCATTATGGTAGGTACATACGCGTTATCTGAGGGTTACTATGACGCTTATTACGTTAAAGCTCAGCGCATTCGTCGCTTAATCAAAAATGACTTTGCCCGAGCCTTAGCTCAAGTTGATGTGATCATGGGGCCTGTAGCACCTACCCCCGCTTTTGATTTGGGCAGCAACACGAAAGACCCTGTGGCCATGTACCTAGAAGACATCTACACTTTATCGGCCAATATGGCTGGCATTCCAGCGATGTCTGCACCCGCTGGTTTCGTTGGTGGTCGACCCGTTGGCTTACACATCATGGGGAACTACTTTAATGAGGCAAAACTTTTGAACATTGCCCACCAGTATCAGCAAATCACCGATTGGCATTTACAAACTCCAGCCACTAACCCAGCAAAAGGAGCTTAACTATGTCTTGGGAAATTGTCATCGGTCTCGAAATTCATGTGCAGTTAGCCACTCAATCCAAACTATTCTCAGGCGCTAGAGTGGGTTTTGGTGCACAAGCTAACACGCAAACGACGTTGGTAGATTTGGGAATGCCTGGTGCATTACCTGTATTTAACGAAGCCGCATTGCGTATGGCCGTCGCCTTTGGCACAGCCATTGATGCCGAAGTTTGCAAACATTCTGTATTTGCACGCAAAAACTACTTCTACCCAGATTCACCCAAAGGGTATCAAACCAGCCAGATGGATCACCCTATTGTCGGTTTAGGTCACTTGGACATACAACTGGAAGATGGCACGACTAAACGCATCGGTGTTACACGGGCACATCTTGAAGAGGATGCTGGCAAGTCTTTGCACGAGGACTATGACGGCATGACTGGTATTGATCTTAACCGCTCAAGCACACCCCTATTGGAGATTGTGTCAGAACCAGACTTGCGCACAGCTAAAGAGGCCGTCGCTTATATGCGCAAGATGCATGCTATCGTCACTACCATTGGCATTTCTGACGGTAATATGGCCGAAGGCTCCATGCGTTGTGATGCCAATGTATCCATTCGCCAAAAAGGCCAGCAAAAATTGGGAACCCGTGCCGAATTGAAAAATATCAATTCCTTTAAGTTTATTGAACGCGCTATCAATATAGAGGTGCAGCGGCAGATTGATATTCTGGAGGATGGTGGCCTTATCCACCAAGAAACCCGCCTGTACGATGCTGATAAAAACGAAACCCGACCTATGCGCAGTAAAGAGGAAGCGAACGATTATCGTTATTTCCCATGTCCCGATTTATTGCCCATAGAAATTGACGAAGCTTACATTGATGCTATTCGTCAGAGCTTGCCAGAACTGCCAGACCAGCGCAGCGCTCGCTTTGTGAGCCAACTCAATTTAAGTCCATACGATGCGGGTGTCTTATCTGCAAGTCGAGGTTTAGCTGATTACTTTGAATCAGTGGTTGCTGTGTGCAATGATCCCAAACTTAGTGCTAACTGGGTGACGGGGGAATTAGCTAAATATATGAACCAAAACAACCTTGAAATTGATGCTATACCTTTAAGTGCACTGCAACTTGGACAACTCATTAGTCGCATTCAGGATGACACCATTAGTGGCAAAGGCGCTAAAACTGTGTTTGATGAACTTTGGAATAACGCCGGTGAAGTGGACGCTATTATTGATGCTAAAGGTCTTAAACAGGTTAGCGACCAGGGCGCCATTGAAGCTCTTGTAGATGATGTTATTGCCCAAAGTTCAAAGCAAGTTCAGCAGTATATTGACGCAGAAGCAGACAAGCGCGGCAAAATGTTAGGTTTTTTTATGGGCCAAGTGATGCAAGCCTCTAAGGGTTCAGCTAATCCAGGCCAAGTCAACGCATTACTAAAGCAGAAGTTAGACGCACTTTGTTAATGGGTGGCTTTACTAATTTGGCTAATTTGACTACTGTGGCCAACTTTCTCAATGACGGTGAGTCGGCCATAATGTGGCCCATTCGCCGTTATAATCTCAGCAAGGCACTGCAACTACTCATCATCAGCCAAAGCTAAATCGACCATCACATCATCAGATAAACTTTCAAGTGCTTGTTGCAAATTCTCGATATCAAAAACCTTTGAAACTAATAACTGAGATCCTGCAACAAACATATCACCACCAGACATAGAGGCACTCACCACTTCTGTGTCTAAGCTTTGCACACTGACACCTTGTGCAACCAATACGTTTGATACCTGACGCATGATACCCGGCTTATCATGGCAGGTAAGATCTAACCAAAGGGTTTGGTAGTTGGCGGCATCGGAAATGACCGTGCTCTCATTTAAAGTAACCGCCATGCCATGGTCATTTAACCCACGCAGGTCTTTTTCTAGGGCTGGAATTACATTCTCATCGACATTGACTGTCAGAATACCCGCAAATTGACCCGACAGATGGGCCATACTGGATTCCTCCCAGCTTGCTTCATGCTTATAAATCACCTCAGAAAGCATTTGGATAAGTCCTGGACGATCTGCACAGATGGCCGTAAGTACTAATGTTTTATTCATTGTCTGTCTCCAAGTTAAGCTTGCGTCAGCATTTGTGCAACGCGCGCCTTTAATAGCTCAATAGCTGCAGGGTTTTCCCCACCTTCTGGCACAATTAAATCTGCATACTCACGAGAGGGCGATACGTAGTTAAAAAACCCAGGCCTCACAGTCGCTTGATATTGCATTAAAACCGAATTCAGATCTCGACCCCGTTCATTGACATCCCGCTCTAAACGTCTAATTAAGCAGACATCCAAAGGAACATCCATAAAAATACGCAGGTTAAACAAAGACCTTAATCTCGCTTGCGTAAATAGCAGAATGCCTTCAACAATCAATACGTTGCAAGGATGCATGCTAATGGTTTCTGCTTGCCTTAAATGCTCATAAAAACTGTATATGGGCCGTTCAATTGATTGACCCGCCGCTAAGGCTTCAATGTGTTGCGCCATTAACTCGTGATCCATCGCATCAGGGTGGTCGTAATTGGTTAGATTCCGTTGTGCCTTGCTCATATTTAGTTGATCGTTATAGTAGCTGTCTTCTGACATCATTACGACTTGCTCAGGATCAAAACCTTGAATGACATTTTTAGACAACAAACTCTTGCCCGAAGCCGAAGCCCCAGCAATTCCAATAATAACCACACAAACTCCAACAAATATAGGTAATCACCCATTATACTATGCAACTATGAATATACTACTTTTTAACTCTAATGAACTGTGTTCTTTAGGACACCTTTTAATAGAGGATGCACGACGCCAATCTCATCTTCTTAAGGTGATTAAGCCAAAACTGGGTGATACCCTGAGGGTAGGCCAAATTAACGGCGCCCTTGGCTTAGGCAAAATAATCTTTCATACTGAATGTGCCACCCAAATTGAAATCCAACTCGACCAAAATAGCCCTGCACCCTTAAACTTAAAATTACTACTTGCCGTACCTAGGCCTAAAATGATGCGTCGAATATTACAAACTTGTGCCACTTTAGGAGTCAGTGAAATCACCCTAGTAAATAGTGCTAAAGTGGAAAAAAGCTATTGGCAAACTCCCGTATTGCGGCCAGAGAGTATTTGTGAAAACTTGATTTTGGGCCTTGAACAAGCGGGTACTACACAACTGCCATTGGTGCACAAGGCAGAGTTATTTAAACCTTATGTGGAAGATAAACTTGATGATTGGGCTGGCAATAGTCGTCGCCTACTAGCACATCCTCACAATGCCCAAGCATGCCCCACAGCAAGCCAAAACGCCACGACCTTAGCCATTGGCCCTGAGGGTGGTTTTACCAACTATGAAGTGGAAAAATTGATTCAACAAGGTTTTATTCCCTTTTCACTTGGACCACGAATTATGCGAGTGGAAACCGCTATCCCTGTGGCTATCTCGAGGCTCTGTGCCCTATGAAATCTGCCCGTCAGCGCTTTGCAGGACGCTACCGACCACCTAGCCCAAAACGTTCACCACTGATCACACCTGAAGGTGCAGCAGCTCTAAAAAAAGAACTCGAAGACTTGTGGCGTAATCAGCGGCCAGTGATTACGCAAGCAGTTGGTGAAGCTGCTGCTTTAGGCGATCGTTCCGAAAATGCTGAATACATTTACGGCAAGAAAATGTTGCGCGATATGGACCGTCGCATTTTGTACTTACAAAGACGCCTCGATCAGATCAAGGTGGTGGATGGCCTACCTGCAGACCCGCATAAGGTTTATTTTGGAGCGTGGGTGGCACTGATTGATGATGACGACAATGAGCGTCATTATCGCATTGTTGGCGCCGATGAACTTAACCCCAGTGCTGGCTGCATTAGCATAGACTCACCTCTTGCTTTGGCACTTATTGGCAAACAGTTAGATGATCGAGTCGAACTTAATGACCTAGACAGAGGCTATGATATTATTGCCATCAATTATGTAAATGCTACGAGCACCTAATGAATGGTGCCCCGTCGGTAAGAGAAAGTGGCTGCAATAAGGGCATAACACATGGACAAAATCATGGTGATTTTAATGACTAACAAAAGCTGTGGGTAAAGTGCAGAAGTAATCGCAGCGCCACCCATGGTGATACTAAACAGGGTCATTACAATGGCAGAACTTATCATGTTACCCATGGTGCGTGCCAAATTGAGCAGCACTGCTGCAATACTCAATTTGTCAGCAGGCACGGAGCCTATCGCGGCATTATTATTGGGTGAAGAAAAGAAACCAAAGCCTAAACCCAAAAATACTAATGCCAACATCACGTAATGCAGGGATGTATTCATATCCAACCGAAATAACATGGCGTAACCAATGACAAATAGTAGACAGCCAAAGGTTGATAATATTCTAGGCTCAAAGCGATCTGATAAGCGACCAGTGATGGGGGCCAGAACCATCATAATTAGCGTTTGAATTAACACAATTTGTCCAGCCTCACTGGGGCTGAGTTGGTGAATATACTGCAAATACAAACTCAGTAAAAACACCATGGAAAAGCTAGACCCATAAATAAAAAAAGCGGATAACAGTGACCGATTAAAAATGCGATTAGCCCGCAGCGCGGACAGACGTAGGAGGGGGCTGTCTATTTTCGATTGATGCCATACAAAAACAGCCAACAAAACCAACCCTAAAATGGCTAGTAGTGCAAATCGCCAATCTGTTAGGCGCGATAACCCCAGCATAAAAGCGCTCACCCAAGCGGCAAATATGAGGCTCCCTTGCCAATCGAATTGAGCTTTAAGCTCTGATTTCCAATCCCCTTTGACATAACTAAGCAGTGCCACTAAACACAAAAGTAAGATTGGAACGGGCACCCAAAATACACTTTTCCAACCCCAGTGCTCGGTTAACCATCCCCCCACTAAGGGACCTAACGTGAGTCCCAAATAGACTGATGAAGCAGCGATTCCAAGAGCTTGCCCACGGTTCGAATTAGCATAGACCACACCAATAATTGCCATACTGGTGCCATACACCATGGAGCTAGAGATACCCTGCACTACTCTAATCACTAACAAGGTACCAATCGATTGCGGCAATAGGACACATAAAGAGGAGAGAATAAAAAGCAACATGCCAGCCACGAACACGCGTTTGCGGCCAACAATATCAGCAATACGACCGATGGGTAATAAAAACACCACATTACCCCATAACATAGCCACAGGAATCCAACTCACGGCCAAAGCACTGGCTTGTAAATCCTCAGCGATTCGAGGTATGGCGATATTAACGGCCGACAGCGCTAAGGAACAGATCATCATCACCAAACCCACACTCGCAAGTGCCATGCGCCTCGCGCTAGGTGTTTGATCATAATAGGATTGTAGTTGTGTCGTGTTCATTACTAGCATTATACTCAGTTATTAAATGGGAACCTAGGGCGATCGCTATGGGCCAACAAGACCAACAAAATCATCAAACTGGCAGCCCAATTAAGGTCAACCTTCAGCACGACCTCAATTGGTTATTACAAAGCCAACCACTCATGGCTGCAACGCCAGAAGTGGACAACTTCCAACCTCAAGACGCCTTTAATCAGACCCACATTTCCACCACCCACGTCCACACCTACCCTGCTCAGCCAGCATATCGCTTGGGGAAGCAGTTTGAAGATTGTGTTAGTCACTTGTTTAAATCTTCACCGACTCACGACATTATTGCACGCAATATTGTGATCCAAACTGCAACCCGAACACTGGGTGAACTGGATATAATTTACCAAAATAGTAGGGCCCAAATCGTTCACCTAGAGTTGGCTATCAAGTTTTATTTACTGAATAAGGATGGCACGCAATTAATGGATTTTGTCGGCCCCGCTGGACATGATCGGCTAGACCTTAAATGGGACCGATTGCGTCAACACCAATTACCATTAAGCCAAACTAGTCCAGTCCTAGATTTTTTGCAGCAACAGCGTTTGGCCAAGCCCACATGTCAACAGTTACTGTTAACTGGCATATTGTTCTATGCCTATGAAAACTGGCAGTCGACACTTATTGAAAGCATTGGTCTTAATCCCAACCATCAAAGAGGATGGTGGTTAGAGCACCACGAACTGGCTCAGCTAGAGCCTATAAGAGGCCTAGAACGAAACTTTATCGTGTTACCCAAGTGGCATTGGATTGGTGGACCTAGACACTACATCGAGCCACAGATGATTGATTATGAGGAACTTGTGGCTTTTACAACGTTAGACCCGTGGCCGAATATGGTGTTGATGTATGAACGTCGTCAGTCTCATCAACCTTTTATTTTCAAAAACAGGGGCTTGATATTGGCCACAAAAAAGCCCCCACTAGTTTCCTAGTGAGGGCTGTTTCTCGTGATGGTGGGTCGTGGGCGGCTCGAACGCCCGACCAATTGGTTAAAAGCCAACTGCTCTACCAACTGAGCTAACGACCCAAATTCTCTGCGGGGCTTGGTAGAATGTGCCCCTTGTTAATACACTGGCAACTGCCTAGTTTACTCAACTTCACTCTTAACTGAGTCAAGCCTGTTACCCCTGTGACGATCAACTTTGATGCACCAAAGCGGTTTAATATGGTGGGTCGTGGGCGGCTCGAACGCCCGACCAATTGGTTAAAAGCCAACTGCTCTACCAACTGAGCTAACGACCCAAATTCTCTGCAGGGCTTGGTAGAATGCGCCCCTTTTAACCTAGTATTCATTTGTGACTTAACACTACTCAGGCGCTATTATAAAAATCACACCTGCACAAATGAAGTGGCGGAGGAGGAGAGATTCGAACTCTCGGTGGGCTATTAACCCACGACGGTTTTCAAGACCGTTGCATTCGACCACTCTGCCACCCCTCCGCAAAGAGCGCGTATAGTAAACCATTGAGATTTAGAGTCAAGCATATAGGGCCTTACTAACTTAAAAAAAGTCAAAAAAAAGGCAAAAAACCTGAAAAAATTAAATTTTGCTGCAGCTTGGGCAAGCCGTGTCTTTAGGTAAAGAAAAAGTTTTCCATTGCATTGTTTTTGCGTCCAATAACAATAGCTTGCCAACTAATGGCTGACCAAAGTGAGAAATTACTTTAATCGCTTCCATGGCTTGGATGGCACCAATAATACCCACAATAGGCGCCATCACACCTGTAGTTGAACAGCTATGCTCTTGCTCACCAGTAAACTGCATCAGACAATGGTAACAAGGGGTGCTTAGTTCACGAGGATCAACCACAATGACCTGACCTTCCATGCGTATGGCAGCCCCAGAAATCATGGGGGTTTGGTGTTGTAAACAGGCTTTATTTACGGCTAAACGAGTCACCAAGTTATCACAACAATCGACTACAACATCCGCCTTAAGCACCTCTTTAGCGAGCATTTCTCCACTCAATCGTTGCTGCAAAGTTTCTACTAACACGCCACTGTTTAGGGCAGCTATACTTGCTTTGGCCGATGCGACTTTATTGATGCCAACATCTGCTTCACCATGAATAATTTGGCGTTGTAGATTGGATTCATCAACCACGTCATCGTCTGCCAGGACTAAAGTTCCCACCCCAGCTGATGCCAAGTAAAAAGCCACAGGACTGCCTAAGCCTCCCAAGCCAATGATCAATACTCTGGCGCTGAGTAGCCTTTGTTGCCCTTGATAATCAAATTCTGGCAACATAATTTGCCGACTGTAGCGCAGCAACTGCTCATCATTCATAATTAGTCCTCAGCACGCTTGTTCTGCCACTGACCCATTGTCACTCTAGGGTGACCATTATAATCATACTCTGTTGAGACGCTGTAAAAACCTAAACTAGTTAACAAGTGTGCAACCTTTACACCTTGATCATAACCGTGTTCCAGAGCTATCCAGCCATCTACTGCTAACAACTGCGCAGCTTGCCGCGCAATAATATTGATATCAGCCATACCATGATCACCCGCTACTAAAGCTGATATAGGTTCAAAACGCACATCGCCTTGCTGCAGATGTGGGTCGTCTGCGTCGATATAGGGTGGGTTGCTTACGACACAATGAAGGGGCTTACTTGCCTCTTTCACGAGTCCTTGTGCCCAATTGCCTTGATAAAACTTAACCCGCTTTAAATTGCACTTGCTGGCATTAGTTTTAGCTAAGCTAACCGCATCAGGACACTGGTCAACCCCTGCGACATTCCATTGAGGGTGTTCACTGGCTAGAGCTAGGGCTATGGCTCCACTGCCACTGCCCAGATCCACAACGTTGGCCTGGACTGGCAGATTCAGTCCCAGCACCACTTCGACTAATAATTCTGTTTCTGGTCGGGGAATCAAAGTTGACACATCAACTTGCAGGTCTAGGGTCCAAAAGCCCTGACGCCCGAGTAAGTATGCAATGGGCTTACCCAAACAACGGTCTTGTACTAAGCGCCAAAAACCCTGCCACTGTGAGAAAGTTATCCGCTTGTCTGGCCAAGCATAGAGGCTTGCACTGGCAACGCACAATACATGACCCAACAGCAACTCTGCATCGAGCCGAGCGTTATCTGATGGGCTTTTGGCAGCAGCAAATTCTTGCTTTGCTAAAGTTAATGCTTGTTCTCGGGTATAGCCCGACTCCAAGGACGAGTTAACACTGGCCTCTAAATTAACCTTCATTTTCTGCTAACGAGGCCAACAAATTAGCCTGATGCTCATTACTTAAAGGTTCAATAATACAGTTCACATCACCTTCCATAATATCACCCAACTTATACAAAGTTAGGTTAATACGATGGTCTGTGACTCGACCTTGGGGGTAATTATAAGTGCGGATACGTTCTGATCGATCGCCACTGCCAACTAAACTTTTACGCGCGTCTGCTTGCTCTGCAGCAACCTCTTCTTGGGCACTAGATAACAATCTGGAAGCTAACAAAGACATCGCTCTGGCTTTATTTTTATGCTGAGAGCGCTCATCCTGACACTCTACCACCGTACCCGTTGGCAGATGGGTGATGCGAATGGCAGAGTCAGTTTTGTTGACATGCTGTCCACCAGCGCCCGAAGCCCTAAACGTATCAATGCGTAAGTCACCTTTATTAATGTCTACATCATCGACTGAATCGACTTCGGGCATGACCGCAACCGTGCAAGCCGAAGTGTGAATACGGCCTTGGGATTCTGTCTCTGGCACACGCTGCACCCGATGAGCACCAGACTCAAACTTAAGGCGTGAATACACATCATTGCCCACCATCCGCGTAATAATTTCACGATAGCCACCGTGCTCACCTTCATTTTGGCTAATAATTTCTACCTTCCAGCCCATATTTTCTGCATAACGAGTATACATTCGGTACAAGTCACCAGCAAAAATAGCCGCTTCGTCTCCACCCGTCCCTGCACGAATTTCTACAAAGGTATTGTGACCATCGTTAGGATCTTTAGGTAGTAGTAATTTTTGCAACTCCAGTTCTAATATGGCTTGACGCTTTTTGCCATGTAAAATTTCGTCTTCAGCCATGGCCTTCATTTCGGCGTCATCTTCAGCCAGCATAAGGTGAGCTTCTTCCATGTCTCCTTGAAGTTGGACATATTGCCCATAGTTGTTGACCACATTTTCTAGTTCTGCGTATTCTTTTGAATAGGCGCGAAACTTGTCTTGGTCCATAATCACTTCAGCCACACCTAGAAGGGCTTCTAGTTCTTCGTAGCGGTCTTGTAAGCGTTCTAATTTACTGAGTATTGAGGCTTTCATAGGTTTTTATTCAAATCAAACATGGTTTGCAATAACCCGAGGCTTTCTTGGTCTCCTAGGGCACTGGCTTTCTTTATTTGCACTGTGGGTGCATGCATCATTTTATTGGTTAAGCCTCTGGCAAGACGTTGCATTACCAGATGTGGCTCTTCTCCTTTGGCCAAAAGCGCCATGGCTCGCTCAAGCTCAATATCTCGCAGGGCTTCCATGCGTTGCCGATAATCCCGAATACTACCAACAGCATCCAAGGATCGCTCGACTTCTAAGAAGGTGGCAAGTCCGTCTTCAATCATCACCTCGGCTACTTTAGCGGCCTCTTGCCGAGAACGGACACCTTCATCTATTACGTCTTTTAAATCATCAACGGTGTATAAATAGACATCATCTAAATCACCCACTTCTGTTTCAATGTCGCGTGGAACAGCGATATCTACCATAAACATTAATTGGTGCTTACGTTGCCTAAGGGCTCTTTCTACAGCGCCTTTGCCTAATATCGGCAATTGACTCGCAGTAGAAGTAATCACAATATCAGCCTCGGCTAAGTGATCAGGAATATCCGCCAATAAGACCGCCTGGGCATTAAATTCATGCGCCAATTCCTGTGCCCGTGCTAAGGTCCGATTAGCCACAATAATTTTCTTTAAGCCTGCATCATGTAAATGCCGAGCCACAAGCTCTATGGTTTCACCAGCGCCAATAAGCAATGCGGTTTGGTCTTCTAAGCGCGCAAAAATTTGCCTTGCCATAGCCACAGCAGCATAAGCAACAGAGACTGGGTTTTCGCCAATCGCTGTGTGGGTGCGCACATACTTAGCCATATTAAAGGCACTTTGAAACATGCGTATTAAATGGCTTGTCGCTGTTTTTTCTTGTCGTGCTACGGAAAAACTAGATTTTAATTGGCCTAATATTTGCGGTTCACCCAACACCATTGAGTCCAAGCCACTCGCTACACGCATCATGTGTTTTACGGCTTGGCCAGCTTGCTGGAAGTAGCTGTGATTCTCAACTTGATGCAGGGGCACCTGATGAAATTCAGATAACCACTGGGCTATGACCTGATGATGATCTTCAACTGGCATGGCATCCATAGACAGGCTGCCATAGACTTCGGTGCGATTGCACGTTGACAAAATCGCAGCTTCTGACACAGCACTTTGAGCCACTAACTGGTGCAGGGCCATCGCTGTAATTTCAGGCGCAAAAGCTAGCTTTTCACGCACATCAATAGGGGCCGTGGTGTGATTAATGCCAAATACAAACAATGTCATGGAGATGCTGTGCAGGTGCGAAATAGTTGGATTAGGCTATTATAGCGAATAAAGTGGTGATTGTACCTGAAACTTAGCTGCTCCCATAGGCAACTCAAAGCTGCTTGGCTCCTATATACAGTTAGCGATCAGATAATGATCAGATAGAAATCAGCGAAGTCGCCAATTGATACCTAGTTTGGCATAGCCAGTTTTAAAAACCTAATCTTACCCGTGGTATTGTGCAAAGGTTTCTATTTGTTACACTTGACGACTATTAGATCATTAAAGAATCATCACGTTAATGCCACGTTTGTCTTTTATCCCTCGCTTTTATTGCCTCCAACTGCCTCTGCGCTATTTGGGTATTAGCATAGCCTGTGCGTTTATTGTGAACTGCAGCAACCCCATAAAATCAACTCAACCATTGTCAGTTGAGTCGCAATCTCAGACTCCAGCGAGTCTAACTAGTGAAAATTTATCAGATCTTTTAGTGGGTGAATTCTCCTTACAAAGAGGAGACAGTGAGGCGGCCACTTTGCATCTGTATGATGTTGCCCAATCCACTCAGGATTTGGATACCGCAAAAAGAGCGACCTACCTGGCACAATTTTCCCAAAACCCACGTTTAGTAAAGCAGACCAGTCTTGTGTGGAGCCAGATCTCACCCCAAGATCCAGTGCCATGGCAATACATCGCTCAATCAGAAGCTGTTATGGAGCAGTTTGAACCCGCTTTACAGGCCCTAGCGGAGGAACTTAAACGCGGTGGTGGAGATGGCTTACCCCACGTCGCTAGCCTAAGCATTAACCATACGAGTGCAACACAGTTAGATTTGCAAGAAGCCTTTACCGCTTGGCGTGACATCTACCCCAAGCGCAAACAACTCCACCTCGCCTTAGCTCTATTAGCGCAGCACGCAGAGCAAATAGATGCAGCCATCATCCACATAGGTCAAGCCTTAGCTCAGGACTCCCAATATTTGCAGGCACAAGTAGTTTATGGAGAGTTATTAATTGCCAATCAGCAAACTCAAGCAGCAGATGCTTATTTAAACCCATTCACCCAACCATTAACAAAAGCCCCCCGACATTTAATTACCCTGCACGCTCAAGTGCTTACCTTACTGGCGCAATATCAACGAGCTTATAAATATTTTAATGAGCTAACCAAGCGTTACCCTAAAGATCTCAGTTATAGTTATTCTGCAGGCTTACTGGCTTATGAAAACCATGACTCTGCAATGGCTTATCGCCATTTACAGCGAGTGCTAGAACTAAATCCAGATAGCCATAGCGCCTATTATTACTTGGGCTTAAGTGCCTTAAGGGAAGATCTCCCATCTGACGCTATGAATTATTTGCAGCAAGTGACCAAAGGGCCTGATCGATTAAATGCCATCAGCCTTTTGCTTGATATAGAAAATCCCGACATCCCCCAAAGCATCCAAAATTTTCAACAACTACGACTTCAAAATCCAGATTTAGCAGCTGATCTTTTTACCCTCGAAAGTCAGTATTTGCAGGACTTAAACGATCCTAAATCAGCTGAACTAGCCTATCAAGCTGGACTTAAAGAATACCCTGATCATATCCCTCTTTTGTATGGCTATGCCCTACTCGCACAGTCACTTCACCAATTTAGTAGCACCGAGTTGATGTTGCAGCGGATTATTGACATCGATCCCAATCATACCAACGCACTCAATGCCTTAGGTTATGCCTATGCGGATCGAGGCATCAAACTAACCGAGGCTGAATCGTTAATTCGCAAGGCCTTAGCCAATGAACCCGAAAATGCTGCCATTATAGATAGTCTTGGATGGGTCAGCTACCGGCTAGGGCATTTAAGGCAATCTCTAACCTTGCTCACTAAGGCCTATGATATAATGCCAGCTGCAGAAATAGCGGCCCACTTAGGCGCAGTACAATGGGCTCTTGGCGACACAAAGGGCGCCTTTAAAACATGGAATTTGGCCCTCAGCATTGAGCCAGATAATGCCTTAATTAAACAAGCAATATTGGATGCACAAAATGAATTCCAAAGTGACTAGTCGTTACATTAGCCTCACACGGTTAACCTTATTAGGATTAATTTGTGCAGCCATAGCCGCTTGCAGTAATGCACCTACAACCACTACTGAACCTCCACCAAGTCACGCTTACGCTCCTTTTTCACACAAATTAGCTGAGTTAGAAAAGCTTGTGCAATGGGATGTGGAAGGTAAGTTAGCGGTGTATACCAAGGATAAAAATAATTCAGGTTTACTCACTTGGCGCCAAAGATCAGGCTATTTTGATTTGTTAATCAATGGGCCTTTAGGCAGTGGCCAACTGTATATAGAGGGGACGCCCGGTCTGGTTATGGCCACCAGTAGCACAGACAAACTAGTGGCAGACTCTGTTGAAGCTTTGTTTAAACAGACATTTGATTGGGAATTTCCCATGGAGGAATTAAGGTATTGGGTCAGAGGCATTCCACACCCAGATACTGCCGCCAAAATCACCTACAATGCAGAGGGCGAAGCGTCAACGATTGAACAATCAAGTTGGAAAGTTAAGTATCATTCTTACAGCAAAGTGACAGGCCTGCCCATGCCTAAGAAAATAGAACTTGTTGGGCCTGACATACGCTTAGTTTTGGTGCTTAAAAGCTGGTTTAATTTATTCCCATTTCCACGCCTTAACCCTAATTTCACAGCGACGCCAAAGGCAGGGTAAACCACGAATATTGTTGACATAAGATACAGTTTCAGCGAAAATACGCGCCTGAAATTTATGGGATATCGCCAAGCGGTAAGGCAACGGGTTTTGATCTCGTCATGCGCAGGTTCGAATCCTGCTATCCCAGCCACTTTAAACCGGCAGAGGTGTCAGCCTCTGCCGCAACATAACTATAAAAGCATAGGTTCAAAAAGTGTCAAAACTTAAAGTTTTTACCGGTAGTGCTCATCCAGCGTTAGCTCAAATGGTAGTAGATCGTTTAGGTGTTCCACTAGGTAAAGCGAAAGTGTCCACTTTTAGCGATGGTGAATGTGCCATTGAATTGTTGGAAGACGTGCGGGGTAAGGATGTGTTCATCATCCAGCCAACTTGCGCTCCGACTAACACCAATTTGATGGAACTCATCTTAATGGCTGATGCCATGCGCCGCGCATCTGCGGCTCGCGTCACTGCAGTTGTGCCTTACTTCGGCTACGCGCGCCAAGATCGTCGTCCTCGCTCCGCACGCGTGCCTATTAGCGCCCGTGTTGTAGCTAACATGATGGCCCGCTCTGGCATTGATCGGGTGCTGACCGTTGACTTACACGCCGAACAGATTCAAGGCTTTTTTGATATTCCGGTAGATAACGTGTTTGGATCTCCTGTGTTATTAGACGAGATCACCAATCAAGACTATGAACATCCATTAGTCGTTTCTCCAGATGTTGGCGGCGTCGTGCGCGCTCGAGCTGTGGCTAAGCAACTTGACACCGATTTAGCCATTATTGATAAACGCCGTGAAAAAGCTAATGAATCACAAGTCATGCATATTATTGGTGATGTGACAGACCGCACCTGTATTTTGGTTGATGATATGTGCGACACCGCTGGTACTTTATGTAAGGCAGCAGATGCCCTAAAGGCCAATGGTGCCAAACGGGTTATAGCTTACGCTACCCATCCAGTATTATCAGGTCCAGCAGTAGATAACATTATTAATTCGTCCTTAGACGAGCTAGTCGTCACAGACACTATACCGCTATCGGCAGCAAGCAAGGCCTGTGGCAACATTCGTCAACTGACTATGGCAGACCTACTAGCCGAATCAGTGCGCCGCGTTTGTAATGAAGAATCCATTAGTGCCATGTTTCGGACCTAAACTTAGGCTGTAAACTTCGCACTAGTATTAACGGCCTTTTTACTAGGCCATCTTAACCGTCCTATCGTGCACCGGTCGCAAGTGCCCAGGACCATAAAAAAGGAAAGACAAATGTCTATCTCTCTAAATGCTGAAGCCCGTGATGACTTGGGGAAAGGTGCGAGCCGCCGCCTGCGTCGTCTATCCGGTGGCACACCTGCTATCGTTTTTGGTGGTGCCAAAAACAGGAAGCCTCAATCCATCACTTTGGTTCACAAAGACCTTTGGAAAGCTTCTGAAATTGCTGGCTTTTATAGCTCTGTTATTACCCTTAACATTGGTGGCAAAGAAGAGCCTGTTATTGTTAAGGATTTACAGCGTCACCCAGCCAAGCAAGAAATCCAACACGTTGATTTCTTGCGGGTGACTAAATCCAACTTGATTCATATTTTAGTGCCTATCAAGTTCATTAACGAAGCCACAGCTCCAGCCATAAAGATTGGTGGGGGGAAGGTATCTCATGCTCAAAGTGAAGTTGAAATTACTTGTTTAGCTGCGAATCTACCAGAATTTGTCAGCGTAGACATGCAAGATGTGCCTATTGGTGGCATTGTCCACCTTTCAGACATTGAGTTACCAAAGGGTGTCACTGTGCGCGCTCTGCGCCTAGGTGAAGACCACGACCAAGCCATTGCTACAATTACTGGTGCCAAAGGTAAGTAAAATCAGCAGCGTTTAATTGTTGTTGTCATAAACGCCTTTGTTATTGAATTAGCAAGGGCGTTTTTATTTGGAACCTGTGACTATGTCTAATACTCTGCCTGCTGAACCCATCAAGCTTATTGTTGGCTTGGGTAACCCTGGTGTTAAATACGAGCGCACTCGGCATAACGCAGGCCAAGACTGGCTTGTACAATTGGCTGGGGCTGAAGGCATTACTTTGGCCCCAGAAAAGCGTTTTTTTGGCGACTATGGGCAAGGTCTTGTAGCGGGTCATAAAGTACATTTACTGATCCCTCATACTTTTATGAATTTAAGTGGGCAGTCCGTGCAAGCCCTGTGCAACTTTTATAAAATCGACACCCAGCATATTCTTGTAGCCCATGACGAATTAGACTTACCCCCAGGCACAGCCCGCCTTAAATTAGGCGGGGGGCATGGGGGTCATAACGGTTTGCGAGACATTATCAATAAGCGCAGTGGCGACAAAAATTTCCATCGTTTACGCTTAGGGATAGGCCACCCCGGCAATGCCAAGCTAGTCACCAATTATGTGTTGAAAAAAGCACCCCTTGAAGAACGTATCAGTATTGACCATGCAATGGAAAAAGCAATTAAAGCAATGTCAGATGCCATTTCTGGGCAATGGCAAAAAGCGATGAACGATCTACACACGAGTTAAACGAGCGATCTAATTAACATGACTAGAGGTATCCCATGGGATTCAATTGCGGCATCGTAGGCCTACCAAATGTGGGTAAATCCACCCTGTTTAACGCCCTGACCAAAGCTGGTATTGGTGCAGAAAACTTTCCATTTTGCACGATTGAGCCCAATGCTGGAGTGGTGGCCATGCCAGACCCACGCCTACAAGCTTTAGCGGCGATCGTGGAACCAGAACGAATCATGCCCACCACCATGGAATTTGTGGACATTGCAGGATTAGTAGAAGGTGCATCAAAAGGTGAGGGTTTGGGTAACAAATTTTTAGCTAACATTCGGGAGACCGATGCCATTGCTCATGTTGTGCGGTGCTTTGAAGATGATAACGTTATTCACGTCGCTAATCGCATTGATCCCATTGACGACATTGGCATCATTAATATGGAACTGGCCTTAGCCGACTTGGATTCTGTAGAAAAACAAAAGGCGCGTGTGCATCGAATCGCCCGCACTGGAGACAAAGAAGCCCAAGCCACGATGGTATTTTTGGAGAAGCTTGCAGTCCCCCTCAGTGAAGGCACTGCAGTGCGCACTTTAGACTTAAGCGATGATGAGATAGACATGGTAAAGGGCTTTCACCTGCTGACCAGCAAACCGACCATGTATATTGCCAATGTGGCTGATGATGGTTTTGAAGACAACCCTCATCTAGACGCTGTCAACGCCTTTGCCGCAGCGGAGGGTGCCAAAGTAGTGGCTATTTGTAATCAAATTGAAGCCGAAATTAGTGAACTTGACGATGCAGACAAGCGAGAATTTTTGGCTGATATTGGTATGATCGAACCAGGCCTAGATCGTGTCATACGCGCAGGATACGAGCTACTTAGTTTACAAACATACTTTACTGCTGGTGTGAAAGAAGTTCGGGCTTGGACCATCAAACAAAATGCTACGGCACCGCAAGCCGCCGGGGTTATCCACACTGATTTTGAAAAAGGATTCATCCGTGCTGAAGTCGTTGGTTATGATGACTTTATTGCCGGTAACGGAGAACAAGGTGCGAAAGAAGCTGGCAAATGGCGCTTGGAAGGCAAAGAGTACCGTGTGAAAGACGGTGATGTGGTGCACTTCAGATTTAATGTTTAAAAGCTTTGTTTGCGGGTGTTGACAGCATCCCTAAAACAAGGAATAATTCGCGTCCTCAAGTGCAGCCACTGTGCTTGATTATGATCAAAATGGCTATGTAGCTCAGTTGGTTAGAGCACATCACTCATAATGATGGGGTCACTAGTTCGAATCTAGTCATAGCCACCATTTTGATCTGTCCTTTGGACATTGCTGGGATATCGCCAAGCGGTAAGGCAACGGGTTTTGATCTCGTCATGCGCAGGTTCGAATCCTGCTATCCCAGCCATTCACTTGCCTCACAACACTGTTCTTCAGATCACTTTGCATCGCTATATTTTCAAGGTCATCTATGGGTTAAAGCAGTATGCGTTTTTTCGATTGCGATTAGACTTAAATGTGCCTAGAGTGTTACTTTATCCCAATTATTGGCAACGGCATCCCGCATGAATCTTTTTGCGCCTTTGACACGACTAAGCACAATATTGTTGGCTTTAGGCTACTTAATGAGTGGTTGGGCCAGCGCTAGTAATTTACGTATAGCCTATGATGCAGACCCTGTTTCACTAGACCCCTATGAGCAGTTATCTGGCGGTAGCATGCAACAAGCCCATTTACTCTTCGACCCTCTGCTTCGATGGACCATTGATCATCAATTAGAAGGCCGTTTAGCGCCTTCATGGCATAGATTAGACAACCGCACTGTGCGCTTCAACCTGCGCCAAGGTGTTCAGTTTATCAGTGGTAACAAGCTCACAGCCTTGGATGTCAAATGGAGCTTACAAAGAGCCAAAACTAGCGCTGACTTTAAGGCTATTTTTCAACCCATTAGTCACGCCCGAGTGATCGATACTCACACCATAGATTTGATTACAGACAAACCCTATGCCCTTCTAGAAAACTTGGCTACCCAGCTGTTTATTATGGACAGTCGTTTTTACCAAGGCTTTGATGCACAGGACAAAGCCAAAGATGCGATCGAAAAACATGGTCATTCATATGCATCAGATCATGCCTCAGGAACTGGGCCCTTTGTCGTCACAAAACGTCAGCAAGGTATAGAATTGCAACTTCAAAGACAACCCAATTATTGGGACCATGCCTCTGTCGGCAATGTTAGTCAAATCACGCTAACACCCATACACGACAGCGCCACCCGCAGTGCCGCATTACTAGCAGGCGACTTAGACCTCATCGCCCCTGTACCCCCAATCGACCATTACCGCATAAACAAACAAATAGGCATGCATTTGTTTACCCGTGATGGTGCACGACTTATTAGTGTGCAAATGAATCAATCCTCCAGCCCAGAGTTACGCGACCTAAGAGTGCGACAAGCCATAATCTATGCCATTAACAACAAGGGCATTGCCAGTAAAATTATGCGTGGCTTTGCTACTCCAGCTGGCCAACAAAGCCCCCCAGGATATTTAGGTCATCAACCTCAACTGGTGCCCAGATTTGACTTAGAGCTAGCCTCAACCCTAATGGATCAGGCGGGCTACAGTAAAGGCTTTAGGCTGAGTATGATTGCCCCCAATAACCGCTATGTGAATGATGCCAAAATAGCGCAAGCCATTGTCATTATGTTAGCCAAGATTAATATCGAAGTTGAGTTAATGACTATGCCCAAGGCACAATATTGGCAAAAATATGATCAAGGTGGTGCCGATTTGATGATGGTAGGCTGGCATTCAGATACAGAAGACTCTGCTAACTTTAGTGAATTTTTAGCCATGTGCCGTGACCTTGATAGTGGTTATGGGAGGTACAATGGTGGCCATTATTGCAACCCAGAAGTAGACCGGATCGTCAGTGCGAGTGCACAACAAACAGACACGCAAAAACGGGCTCAAATGCTACAACAAGTAGAACATATCTTATACCAAGACGCAGCATTTGTTCCTTTGCATTGGCAACATTTGGCTTGGGGGAGTCATCGTGGTATCGATATTGGCAATGTACTTACAGTGGGCAATATTCCCTATTTAGCAGATCTGGTCATCAACCAACCATGAGTTACTTTCGCCAAATAACACAGCGCTTATTAACGGGCTTTATCAGCATTATCTTGGTAGCGTGTGTAAGCTATTGGGTGCTTAGCCTCATTAGCCCCGACTATGTAGTTGCTGTTTCACTCAGTCAATATCTTAATAATTTATTACATGGGGATTTAGGTGAATCTCAGTTTTATTACCTACCCAATCTTCAAATCATACTTGAAAAGCTCCCCGCCACCTTTGAACTGGTCGTCATCACTAGCCTTATAGTGGCCATATTTGCCCTCCCACTTGGCCTCTATACAGCCATAAAGCCACGGCAAAAATTAGCCCGTACGGTCATGGCTTTTAGCTTGCTAGGTATTTCCCTACCGGTCTTTCTCACAGGAAGTTTAATGGTGTATTTATTCGCATTAGAACTGAATTGGCTGCCCGCATTTGGGCGTGGAGAAGTGGTTTGGATTGGCTCATGGTCTAGCGGTCTTTTCACAGCGTCTGGTTGGCAGCATATTATCATGCCAGCCACTGCCATCAGCCTTAGTTTGTTGCCATTATTTTTACGCCTAATCCGAGCTGAACTTATTCAAGTAATGCACAGCAACCCCGTACGTTTGGCCCAAGCCATGGGGATTACCCCTTGGCGTATATGGCTGAGTTATGGTTTACGAAATGCAACATTGCCTATGATTACCATGGCGAGCTTGCAGTTTGGGACCCTTATGGCCTACACCATGGTTGCCGAAACATTATTCCAATGGCCTGGTTTAGGTAGCCTCTTTTTGCAAGGTATTATCCGTGGTGATGGGCCCTTGATTGCGGCTTATTTAGTACTTGTGAGCATTATGTTTTTACTCATTAATAGCCTCACAGACCTCGCTTACGGCCTATTCAATCCCCACTTAGCACCTTGGCGTCAACGGCCACATGAGATAGGCCAACACACTCCATGAATACCACTAAATATAATGGTCACCACGTTTGGAGGCGCTTTAGACGCCAACAATTATGGCGCCAATTAAGGGCCAATAAGACAGCCTTTGTCAGTGCCATTGTGTTGATCGCCTTATGCTTGCTTGGGCTTCTCACCCCTTGGATCAGCCCTTTTGATCCAACCAATATGCAACAGCAAAATATTATGGATGCCGAACTGCCACCATTTTGGCAATTGGGCCAAGACCGTCGTTTCTTGTTAGGTACGGATGGATTAGGACGGGACCTACTAAGCAGCATCTTGTATGGCCTTAAAAATTCCCTTTGGATAGGCTTTTGGGCGGTGATACTGCAATTCACCTTGGGCACTTGTTTGGGGCTTTGTGCCGGCTACTTTGGTGGCTGGGCTGATCGTTTGATCATGAGTTTAGTAGATTTCCAACTTACATTTTCTAGCCTTATGCTAGCCATACTGGTACTCGCAATCACTCGCGCCGCAATGGGGGCTCATGATTACCATATCTGGGCACCCTGGTTATTGGTACTAGTGTTAGGCTTGGCAGACTGGCCCCAATATGCACGTACCCTGAGGGCCAGCGTTTTAGCAGAAAAACACAAAGATTATATTGCCGCTGCCCAAGTACTGGGTTACCACAGTCGACATATTATGGTGTTTCATATTCTACCTAACACATTGTCTCCACTACTGGTCATCGCTACCTTGCAGGTAGCACACGTGATCTTAGCCGAGGCTGCCCTGTCCTTTCTCGGCATCGGTATGCCCTATGCCAATCCTTCTTTAGGCGGTTTAATGGGGGCTGGATTTGAGTATATGCTGAGTGGGATATGGTGGATTGCACTGCTACCTGGGCTAGCATTACTGGTCTTGTTGTTCAGTATTAATTTAGTTGCTGACTGGCTTAGAGACGCTCTTGATCCTAAGAACTTGGGACAAAGACCATGACAAGTCCCTTACTCAAAGTGACAGACCTGCGAGTTAACTTTATATCCAGATGGCCCAACGAACCCAGTGTCGATGTTTTACGGGGGGTAAGTTTTGAATTATATCGGGGAGAGCGGGTCGCTTTAGTGGGAGAAAGTGGCGCCGGCAAGTCTTTGTTGGCTACCAGTATCATCCAGTTATTTGATTCCAGCGCACGAATAAGTCAAGGTGAAGTGGAATTTGAAGGCCAACCATTAACCCAGTTAAAACCCAAACAACTGCGCCAAGTTCGTGGCCGCAGAATAGGTATGGTATTTCAAGACCCTATGACAAACCTCAACCCCACTCTTACCCTCGAACAGCAGTTATTAGAGTGTATATTGAGCCATAGACGCATTAGCAGAGCAGAAGCCCGCCTCGTTGCTTTGCATAAATTGCGCCAGGTTCATATCCCAGCACCAGAAGCACGTCTGCAGCAATACCCGCACCAGCTTTCCGCTGGTCAGAGACAAAGGGCAACTATCGCTATGGCCTTGGCTTTAGAACCGGCATTAATCATTGCTGATGAGCCAACTAGTGCATTAGATGTGACCATGCAAGCAGAGGTAATGAGCCTGCTCACTCACTTATGCCATAGCAATGGGGTGGCCCTTCTATTGATTACCCACGATTTAAGTCTTGTAGCTCATGCTAGTGACCGATGTTTAATCATGTACGCAGGTCAAATTGTCGAACAAGGGCCTACCCACTCACTCATTAATGATGCCCAACACCCATACACTCAGGGTCTTATTAAAGCTTTGCCGCAAATGAGCGCTCCGGGTCAACCCTTATTTCAAATACCCGGTCAAATGCCAACTGTAGATGAGCTAGGTCATTACTGTGCTTTTGCCAAGCGTTGCGAATTCGCACATGACTTGTGTTGGAAAAAAGCACCCGCTATGCCTTTAGTGAATGACCACCGTGCCAGTTGCCATTTATTAGTCGCTCCAAAAACACACATTGGAGCCAAACTATGACCAATACTCCAGTGTTGCTTGAGATTAGTAATTTACATAAAAGTTATCATGCACCAAATAAAGATCACAATTGGTTGCCCAATTTTTTTTCGACCTCTCACTCCAACCGCATTAAAGCCATCAACGGGTTGAATCTTTCTATTGCTGTGGGAGAGACCTTGTGCGTTGTGGGTGAAAGCGGTTGTGGAAAGTCCACCCTTGCTAGTTTAGTCATGGGTTTAGAACAGCCTGATCAGGGTTACATTAGCTATCAAGGAAATATTATTAATGGCCTTAATCACACCCACCGTCAGGAATACCACAAACGTATGCAAATGGTGTTTCAAGACCCTTACACGGCTCTTAATCCCAGATTAACTGTGTTGCATGTCTTAGTCGAACCATTGCTCTACCACCAGCCCCAAATGAAACGTCAAGACGCCATTGATCAAGCTATGGCACAGTTACTTGCGGTTGGCATTGATGAGTCATTAGCCCAACGTTTTCCCCATCAATTATCAGGCGGCCAACGCCAGCGCATTAATATTGCCAGAGCCCTCATGGTTTGCCCGGAATTCATTGTGGCCGATGAACCTTTGTCCGCATTAGACGTTTCTATTCAGGCACAAATACTTAATTTATTAGCCCAGCTTCAGCATCAACAGCAGCTGACCTATTTAATTTTTAGTCATAACTTAGCCGTCGTAGAACACATGGCTGATCGTGTGGCCGTAATGTATGAAGGGCAGATATGCGAAATTGCAAGCCGCCAAAAAATTTTCAACCAACCTCTTCATCCCTATACTCAGGCCCTCTTAGCTGCATCACCCCAAATTTATAAAAATCCAAGCAACTACCAAAAACTTGTCGGTGACGTTCCTAATCGCATTCCAACCCAGCAAGGCTGCAGTCTTCAAGATCGATGCCCAAAGGCTTTTGAGACCTGTCGCCACCAAAACCCTAAAGCTAAGGAAATAGAACCCAACCATTGGCTCGCTTGTCACCTTATCACTACTACGCGAATGAACTCAGAATAAGGAAACCATCATGACCCTGCATATTAACAGTCAGTTTGACAGTGGCAACATTGAAGTCATCAACCATCAGAGTAATCCGATTGAGTTGGTCATTCGCCCTGACCATCAGTCAGACTTTTACCAATGGTTCCACTTTAGCGTAGCTGGAGGCAAGGACAAAACGAAATTAAAGTTAAGTATTATCAATGCAGCAGGTGCAGCTTTTCCTGCAGGTTGGCAGCATTATCAAGTGGTAGCGTCCTATGACAGAGAAGATTGGTTTAGAGTCACCACACATTATGAAAATGGCTGCCTTAAATTTGACCACGCATCTGACCACGACTTGGTTTGGTATAGTTACTTTACCCCCTATTCATGGGAACGGCATCAGGACTTGATCGGTTGGGCCCAGACCAGTGGCATTTGTGCTCTATCAAGTCTGGGAAATAGCTTAGATGGTAGGCCAATAAGTCTGCTAACTATTGGTAAAGATTCGCCACACAAACGAAAAATATGGCTTACTGCGCGGCAACATCCGGGGGAGACCATGGCTGAATTTGCTATAGAAGGCTTATTGCAAAAACTATTAGACCCCAGTGATGCGTGCGCCCGCAAGCTACTCGAAGGAGCCGTTTTTTATATTATTCCCAACATGAATCCTGACGGCAGTGTGCGCGGCCACCTGCGCACGAACGCCGCAGGTGTTAATCTGAACCGAGAGTGGCAAGATGCTACTATGGAACGGAGCCCAGAAGTTTTTTTGACGCAACAGAAGATGCACAGCACTGGGGTTGACCTGTTCATAGACTGTCATGGCGACGAAGCCATTCCTTATGTATTTTTGGTTGACAACCAAGGTATACCAGCTTACGGGCCCAGGCTTGCTAAACTAGAAGCAGGCTTTAAACAACAACTACTCATTAGCAATCCAGATTATCAAATAGAATACGGCTACGAGATAGACTTACCGGGGCAAGCTAACCTGTCTATGGCGAGTTCATCTGTTGGTCAAACTTATGACTGTTTATCAGTCACTTTGGAGATGCCCTTTATTGATAACTTTAACCTACCCGATGCAACCCATGGTTGGTCAGCACAACGCAGCCAAGACATGGGGGCTGCTTTGTTACCTGCCATGTTAGCGGTGCTAACTGAGTTAAGGTAATCGCATGGAACTTCGCTGGCTTGATGACTTCTGCGCCCTTGCTAAAACACGGCATTTTTCCCGTGCCGCCGAGGAGCGCCATGTCAGTCAGCCAACCTTCAGTCGACGCATCAAACTACTAGAAGAAGAGATGGGAGTCACCCTAATAGATCGGAACAGCCTTCCCATGCAGCTCACTCCTGCTGGGGAAGTGTTTTTAATTTCTTGTGCGGATATTTCTGCACGTTTAAGGCAAACCAAAAACCAATGTAAGGCTGCGGATCAACAACAACAAGAGAAAATAAGCTTAGCAACCAGTCAATCACTGCTGCTGTGTTTCTTGCCTCAGTGGCGTCAAGGTTTGTCTCAACGAGCAGGTCCAGATAAAGATTTAGAGCAAGGGCTAGATATTAACCTCGCATCTGGCAATTGGTTAGGCGTTGAATATTGCCATGCATTATTGCGAGGGCAGTGTGATTTGCTCATGAGCTATTGGCACCCGGCAATGCAATTAGATAGTGAGTTTGATGGTGATGAAATAGAATTTATTGGTTTAGGCCAAGATCACTTAATTCCAGTGAGTGCTAAAAATGCCTTGAGCACAGCCCTGTATAGTCTTGAAGGGCAAAGTTCAAACTATTCTGGCTCTATCCCCTATATCGCCTATCAGTCTCAAACCTTTCTCTCTCAAGTTATTGAAGCTCAAGTAAGACCCTTATTTCCAAGTCAATTGATAACAGTCAATGAAAATAGTCAAGCGGTAAGCAGTAAAGCCCTTATTGAGCAGGGTTTTGGTTTAGGATGGTTACCTAAAGGTTTAATCGAGGCAGATCTAGAGCAAGGCAAGTTGTGTATTGCAGGCGGAATTGAGTGGCATATCGGTTTAGAGATCCGACTATATCGGCGTCGAAACAATCCAAGCTTTAAATTGAAAGCGTTATGGGAGTTATTAAGCAGGTTGCCTGAAGTTTGAATACACTTAACTGACCCATTACTTATACACGCTCATCAACCCTAGCAACAATGGCTCATATTATGGTGAGGGCAACGCATATGTACCCATCACATGAGCGACTGGGTTTTCACCTCCACGAGAATATAATATCACCTCGCCTACTATCAGTGAACGCCCCACTTTAATCAATTTGCAGTACCCCACGATGTCCTTATCTGCCGACGGTTTGGTCAAGAAATTAATTGATAAGTTCGAGGTGACGGCTGAGGCGACTAAACCCACCTCCCCTAACACCGCCACATATAAAGCCACATCTGCAACCGTCATGAGCAGAGGTCCAGAAACAGTTCCACCCGGACGTAATTCCTTGAACCCTATCGCATGACTTACAATAGAAGTACGCTCTCCAATGGCCTCAAGTACACACTTAGACTGAGGAAATTCATTGGTTAAAAATTCAGTAATCATTTGCTTGTCTGCCACAACAATACCTTTGAATTCGAAAAGCCACCATCGCTTTACATGGACTATTTAAGAGCTTAGCTTAGCTTAGCCTAACTTAACTAATCTAAGCCAACTTAGCGGGTTTAAAATGCACATATCGCACCCAACCCATGATTTAAAACGGCATAGGATGAGATTTATGGGCCGCAGCAATATCAGCTAGACACTCTGCACTTAACACCACATCTTTAGTTTTAAGAATATGCTCAAGTTGTGCATGACGCGTTGCACCAAAAATTGCAGAACACATAAAGGGTCGAGTCAGGCACCACGCAAGCGACATATGCACAATGTCTACCTCGTGCTTGGCTGCGATCTGACTATAGGCATCAACGGCAGGCCATACTCGTTGAGTCGTCCGTCCACCCAAATCTGCTGTAAACGTTTTGCGTGACCCCGTTGGAGTCACACTATTTTGATATTTACCAGTCAACAATCCCGCGGCTAAGGGAGAAAATGCGATCAAACCAACCTCTTCATTGACACTGAGTTCTGCCAAGTCCGTGTCATAAAGTCGGCACAAAAGTGAATACTCGTTTTGCATGGTTGCAACCCTTGGCAAACCCCGATCTTCTGACAAACGCAACCACTGGGCCGTCCCCCACGCACTTTCGTTAGAAAGGCCAAAATGCCTTATATTGCCTTTATCAACCTGTTTTTGTAGGGCTTCCAAACAATCTTCCATCTGCGCCAATGTCTCAGCTTTATTCTGAGTTACTGGGTTGTAATCCCAGTTTTTTCGAAACATGTAGGAACCCCGGTTGGGCCAATGAAACTGGTAAAGGTCAATATAGTCAGTTTGGAGGCGGCGTAAGTTACCTTCAATAGTTTCTGCAATGGTGTTTGAGGAAATGGGGTCCCCATTGCGCACATATGAGAGGCCTTCACCCGAATGTTTGGTGGCCAAAATATAGTCACTTCGACGTGACCTATTTTTAGCATTCCAAGTACCTAGGATCTCTTCTGTTCTGCCAATGGTTTCTTCCGCTATTGGATTAACAGGGTACATTTCCGCCGTATCAACAAAATTAATACCGTTAGCTAAGGCACAATCAAGTTGTGTGTGTCCTTCAGCTTCAGAGGTTTGTGTGCCAAAAGTCATGGTGCCAAGGCATAATTCAGAAACCATGACGCCAGTGCGCCCCATCGGATTCATTTTCATTGTTATTTTTCCATCTCGTTTTTGTTCGTTATGACTTTAATAAGCCTGTGAATTCTAGGTCTTAGTTGGGCAAATTGTAAATCAATAAAGTCAGCTGATAGAGCAAATGCCTTGGACTCAATTGATTAGGTCCCAGCAGAAGGTTAAATCTGTGTCTCGACTGTCACTGGGGCATGTTCTATCGCACCAGTGTCTAGTCTGGCTCGCTGCGCTTTACTAATGTATTTGGGCTTAGTTTGGGTGCTCAACTTAGCATTGGCCTTTTTCACACGCGCCTTTAAAATTTGGATGCCTTTTTTGCGACGATTCATGGTTCGGTACCTTAAGTAAACACATGCATAATAGCAGCTTCGATCGGCTAACCAAACAAGGATCACAAATAATCACTCACTAGCCATCCAAGGTCTTTTTGTCAGTGAACAACCCATATCCACTTTGATCCCTTGGGAAAAAGGCTCGCCTATTTTTAATTGATTTAATGTGATTAAGCGGGCCTAGGAGGGGTTTTGATCTTTCTATTAAAATTCGTACCTAATGGTATTATATATTGACAAGTTATCAGAAACCTCGCTATCATTTAAAGATACTTAATAGTATTAAATTTAAAATTTGAGAAATAATGATGAAGAACACCATACTTTTGACTGGTATTTCAGGCTATATTGGGCTGCACTGTGCTAAAGAACTATTAGACGCTGGCTACAATGTTCGTGGCTCTATTCGTAATCAAGTCAAAGGCCAAGAGGTTCTAGATACACTTACTGCAGCATCAGTAGATACAACAAATTTGACGCTTATCGAACTTGACCTCACATCAAATCGTGGTTGGGACGAAGCTGCGGCAGGCTGTGAATTTGTTATGCACGTGGCTTCTCCTTTTGTTTTAGCGAACCCCAAAGAGCCCAAAGACTTGATCAGTCCTGCCATCGATGGCACCCTTCGAGCCCTGCGAGCCGCGAAGAAGGCGGGTGTGAAACGCCTTGTACTAACCAGTTCAATCTTGTCGATGATGGGCAGCATGAAAACGGGCACATTTAACCCAAGTGACTGGACTGATGTCGATGCACCAGATATCAGCACCTACACCAAAAGTAAAACTCTTGCAGAAAAAGCAGCTTGGGATTTTATCAGTGAACAGACTGAAGATGCCCCAATGGCACTGACTGTTATAGCTCCAGGCGGAGTATTTGGTCCACCACTGGGACGAAATATTAGCGGCCAATCCATGTCGATGCTGGTGCAAATGCTCGGTGGCAAAATGCCAATGGTGCCAAAAACAGCATTCCCCATGGTGGATGTGCGCGACGTGGCGAAACTGCATGTGCAAGCCTTAGTTCTGCCCAAGACAGCAGGTAAACGGATCATCGCAGCAAGCTCAGAACCCAACGGATTCCAAAGTGCAGCACAGTTCCTCAAGGATGATGGCTACAAAGGCCCAAGCACCCGCATTGCTCCCAATTTCTTACTCCGCTTGCTGGCTAATTTCGATCGCGAAGTGAAAGGCATGTTGGGCATTTTAGGCATGAATCTAGGTTCTGATAATTCGCAAACGCGAGAACTGTTTGATTGGACACCAATCACCTTCAAACAATCCGTGCTTGAAACAGCAGCTGCCGTTAAAGCCATTCAAGGCCATAAATGATCCCATGTCCAGCAATGACTTGAACCCCCTATCTGAGGGGATCGTTGCGGCCATCCACTGAACACAAAAAGGGTCCTAGGAAATCACGATAATCCCCTAGGTCCATATTTATTTCTGGTCCAGATGAATCAACAAGTTATTAATTGGCAACCCACACCGATCAACTTTTGAGCCCACAATGGACAGCGACATAAGCGCCCCAGTTTGGAACCTACTTTCAACTCTCAAAAGCCCCAGCGATAGCTCCCACCATGCTATCTAGAGCTCCGATGTGAGGTAAAAGTGTTATTTTTTTATCAGGCCATTGAGCTAATACCTTGCTAATCTCTGCAGGTATATCTCTGACAACGTGGTTGCCAGCCGATAGGAAATAAGGCAACACAATCACTTCTGTGACGTGATCCTTAAATAGCTCGAACAGCGCGTTTTCGATAGAAGGAGAAGCAAACTCCAAAAAAGCGACGTCAACTTGATTGTTAGCCACTCCCAACATCGCTGAGACCCTCATGCCTAGATGTTTTAATTCTTCATTTGAAGATTCTCTTCGACTTCCATGGGCAGCGATTAATAAGTGTTTCATGTGTGTTGGTCCATTGGTATCAATGTGTATTGGGATTTAAACAGAAGGAGATTTGAGTAGGTTTTCTAAAGCTAATTTCAAGCGATGAAATTTAAACTCAAACCCATTTTGCATTAACTTTTGGGGAACGATGTTTTGGCTATCAAGCAACAAACAAGCAGACTCCCCAAGCATCAGCTGCAATATTTTTTTCGGCAATGGAAAAACAGCGAGCCTATTGAGGGCTTTGGCTAATGTTTGAGTGAACACCCTGTTTGTTTGTGCCTCTGGGGCAACCAAATTGACCGCTCCTGAAATGCTGCTCTCTAACAACGCAAATTGTATGGCGTTGATATGGTCTTGATAATGGATCCATGACATAAACTGTTTGCCGCCACCAATGGGACCACCTAAACCGCATTTAAAGGGCAACAACATTTTACCTAGGGCACCTCCATGAGCCGCTAAGACAATGCCAGTTCTAAGCAACACGACCCGAGTAAAGGGTGCAGCGCCCAGAGCAATCTGTTCCCAGTTTCGGCACAATTGGCTCGCAAAATCAGTGCCTTCAATTGCAGAGTCCTCCGTAACAGGTTGATCGCCACAATTACCATAAACACCGATAGCAGAGCCACTCAAAAACACCGTTGGAGGTGTTTGACTATTGGTAAACAAGTCCACTAGTTGCTGCGTTAATGACCACCGGCTTTGGCAAATGGTGTGCTTTTGTTTTGGGCTCCAGCGCTTGTCAATAATGGGTTCGCCTGCAAGATTGATCACTGCGTCAAATCCATCTAGGTTTTTTAAAGGTTCCAATGTATCAATGAAGTCAACTTTAACAGGCATAGCAGCGTTGTTATTGAACGTCGCCAATTTAGCAGATTGGGATGCTATCGAGCGGGTCAGAACAGTAAATTGATGCTCTGGGAATTGCCTAATAAAGGCTTCTCCGATTAAACCAGTTCCACCTGTCATCAATATTTTCATAGTTTATTCCAATTTATTTGAGGCGATTACTTGGCACTTTTCTAATGTATTTGGGCTTAGTTTGGGTGCTCAACTTAGCATTGGCCTCTAGCACACGGGCCTTTAAAATTTAGGGGTCTTTTTTGCCACAATTCATTTAACGATGGCTTAATCAACACATGTATAATAACAGCTTCAATCGGGTAACCAAACTAGGATCACAAATAATCATTCGCTAGCCATTCAAGGTCTACTCGTCAGCAAACAACTCCTTCTATCCCTTGGGAGAAGAGCTAAACACTTTGTTTAATTTGACTCGGCAGGCCTGAGAGAGATCAGAACCTTTTTATTGAAATTGGTACTAAATGGTATTAAAATAGGCTTAGAATTCAAACAATAGGGATAGACTCAGGTTTACATCTTTTTACATCATGGTCTACGCTGATCACTAAGGTTTATTTTCAAACTTTTACTTTTCCACAGGCCCAACCCAAAAAAGAATCCTGTACAATATTTAGTGTTTTTTAGTGTTTTTTAGTGTTAATTTTTTTCGTATTTGAGTACTCAACCCAATGAAACCACTCACCGCTGAAGTCGCCGTCATTGGTGCCGGCACTGCAGGCTGCTTTGCTGCTAACCTGCTTGACGAAGCTGGTATTGAGTGCCTTCTTATCGAAAAAAGTAGGGGTATTGGTGGCCGCTGCAGCCGCCGCCGGATTGCTAGGCAAGATAGCAATCATTTCGGTATCGATTTAGGGGCTCCCGAATTCTCTTTGCGCAAGGCTTCACACCCACTACTGAAAGAAAAAATTGAGTCTTGGGTCAAACGGGGCTATCTAACCACGTGGACCAAACGAGCCAGCCATTTTGATGGCCACAAAAGGGACATCAAAATACGCACATCCCACTGTGGCAGCCCATCCATGAGCTCATGGCATAATAAAGTTGCTGGGCACATTAACATCCTGACCCAGAGCAAAGTAAAAACAATTGAGCGCTCAAGCAACCAGTGGTCGCTTTATGATGAGCAGCACCAGCTACTTGCGATTACTAAACAAGTCATCATCACTTCTCCGCCAGAGCAAGCCATTGATCTACTTAACACCGTTGACGACTTTAGTTATAGTGCGAGATTACCCATTGAAAGTCTGCCTCAATACGTCTGTGCAATCGGTTTTCAAAGTCCTTTAAACTTGCAGGCCGATGCCTATGAAAGTGGCCATGGCGTGTTATTTAGGGCCGTTCGTGAAAACAGCAAACCCGATAGAAATTGTCCAATCCCGCTGCAAGAAATATGGGTATTGCATAGCACGCATGAGTGGGCGCATGCACAACACCATGCAGATAGCCAGGTCGCTGCTATTAAATTGACCCAATCCTTTTGCCAACATTTTGATGTCAAGATGGCGCCCCACACATTGACTTCTCATTACTGGCGCATGGCACGACATAAACCTGTCGTACAAGCACACCAGCCCTTCATTTGGGATAAAACACTCAAACTGGGCTGTTGTGGCGATTGGTTAGCGAGCGGCGGAACTATCGGTGCCCTCAATAGCGCACTTGCATTACATCAGACTATAATGGGCGAGTGAGAAGCACACGATGAACAGCCAACAGTTTTCAGCCGGTGATAAGGTATCCAGTAATGCTTATCTGTATCTTAGCCAAGTTAGTATCAGTGCCTGTTGAGCTGAAGATAACGCAGGCTTTAATAACAACTGTGCACAACTACAAGCATGCATTAACTTTTTAAGGTAGCGTTGTAAGCTTAATATGTTTGAAAAAGTTAACCATTAGGGCCACTATATTATGCACACAATAGTTGAGAATTTTTGCCTCTATTACAAAGAGTTTAATCAGGACAGCATTGCTGGCCTTGATCGTATTTATGATCAAAATGCAGTGTTCGAGGATCCGATTGGGAAAGTCGAAGGGCTTAATGACCTTAAACATCATTTTAGCAAAATGATGTCGAACGTGTCCTATTGTCGTTTTTCAATAACTGATGTGGTGGCTAACGATGGCCAAGCTTTTATTACTTGGACCATGCGTTTTGCTCACCCAAAATTAAATGGTCATAAAGAGATTACGGTGACTGGTGTGAGTGAAATTAAGTTTGATGAGCGCATCACGTACCATAGAGATTACTTTGATGTAGGCAGTATGTTTTATGAACAAGTACCCATATTGAAAACAATCATTCAAGCGCTGAAAAAGAGGCTAGTCGCGTGAAGCGCATTTTAATCACAGGCGCAAGCTCTGGTATTGGAATGCATCTTGCCCTAAATTACTTAGCCGCAGGTTGGCATGTCATTGCTTGTGGGCGCTCATTAAGTAAGTTACAAGATGCGCTTTCATCAACGCACCCTGAACTGACACTGTGCACTTTTGATATTAACCAACGCACAGAGGTGATTAACCAGCTAAAACAAGTCAAGTCACTTGATCTGGCAATACTCAATGCAGGCACTTGTGAGTACATGGATACGGTAGTGCCGTTTGACAGTGCTTTGTTTAAGCGTGTGATAGACACCAATGTTGCAGGCACAGGTTATTGCTTGGAAGGCCTGTTAGACAACATCAAACAAGGTGGTCAACTCGCCATTGTGAGTTCATCTGTGACCTTGCTGCCACTGACTCGTTCAGAAGCCTATGGCGCTTCTAAGGCTGCACTAGATTATTTAACCCGTACCTTGGCCATTGACTTAGGTCCCAAAGGCATTTCTGTGTCACTCATCCGACCAGGGTTTGTGGATACGGCTCTCACCCAAAAGAACACATTTTCAATGCCAGGTATCATCTCTGGCGACCAAGCCTGCAGATATATTATGCGAGGGCTTGAAAAACGAAAGTTGGAAATTAATTTTCCCAAAGTATTCTTATGGGTAATGACATTATTATCCTTGCTGCCCAATACCCTTTGGCGCCGTCTAGCCATTAAAATGATCAGGACTGCCGAATGACATCTTTCCAACCCCACCCCCACCCCCACCCCCAGCAAAAACGCATTGCGATTATTGGTAGTGGCATTTCGGGTCAGACGTGTGGTTACCTGCTAAGCAAAAAACACCACACGACATTATTTGAAGCCAATGACTGTTTAGGGGGTCACACAGCAACGATTGACCTTGCTATCGAGGGAAAAACCTTAGCTGTAGATACAGGTTTTATTGTTTTTAATGATCGCACCTACCCCAACTTCATTAAAATGATGAATCAAATCGGAGTGGCCAGCAAACCCACTGAAATGAGCTTTAGCGTGCATAATAAAGCCACAGGCCTTGAATATAATGGACATAGCTTAAATACTCTTTTTGCACAAAGGCGAAATTTGCTCAACCCTCGTTTTTATTACTTTATTTTTGAAATTCTGCGCTTTAACCGCTTGTCGAAGAAAGCCAACGAATCCAGCCAAGATAACCAAGGAAGCCTAGGAGAATTTCTTGATAAGTATGGTTTTAGTGATTATTTTTCAACCCATTATGTACTGGCTATGACGGCCGCCATCTGGTCAGCTTCTATCGATAGTTGTAGGGATTTTCCATTGCAGTTTTTCCTAAACTTTTTGAGTAATCATGGTTTGCTTGACATTGCTAACCGCCCACAGTGGTATGTGATTGAAGGCGGCTCACGCAACTACATACCAGGCCTTACACAATCTATTCAAGATATTCGGCTAAATGCCTCTGTCACATCAGTCACGCGCTTTAAAGATGGTGTTGAAATTACGAGTGAGGGCCAGACTGAAACGTTTGATGAGGTCATTTTTGCTTGCCACTCAGATCAAGCCTTAGCTCTATTAAGCGATCCGAGTGAAGCTGAGACGCAAGTGCTTAGTGACATTAATTACCGTGTTAATGACGTGGTACTGCACACGGATAAGACCATACTACCCCAGCGCAAAAGAACCTATGCAAGTTGGAATTACTGCATTGACCCACAGGTAGATACGTTACCCACTCTCACCTACAACATGAACATTTTACAGGGCCTTCAAACTGAGCAAGACCTGTGCGTTACCCTAAACCAAACATCACGTATTGCTCCACAACATATTCTGCGCCGCTTTACTTATTCTCACCCTGTTTTTACGCTTGAGTCTATTGCCGCCCAGAAGTTAAGGTCTAAGATTTGCGGCCATCGTTTGACCCATTTTTGCGGTGCTTACTGGTACAATGGATTTCATGAAGATGGTGTACGCAGTGCCTTGGATGTTTGTCATCGATTTGGGCTTTCTCTTGATAATGTTGATTCCACTGAGCCTTTAGAGACTAGTAAGACGAGTGAAATTCAGGAAAACGCTTTATTGCAAGGCCCTGCGAATGCCTAATGCCCAAGCAAATAGTGCATCAGTGATTGATGTAAGTATGAACACGGCGATCAAGAGTGCCTTCTACATTGGTCAGGTATTTCATAAACGCGTGTTCCCTAAAGCACACCAGTTCACCTACCCGCTGTACATGAATTTTATTGACCTTGACGAAGTTGAACTACTAGAGCATAAATTTTGGTGGTTTTCTGCAAAGCGTTGGGCCCCTTTGCAACTCAAGGCTAATGATTACTTTAGCCATGAACAACTGCCCACCACAGTGCCAAAAGCCAATACTGGAGCGTTTTTAAAAACGCGTGCGATAGCCATTGCTGATTCTTTGGGTGCAAACGTTAGCCCTATAAATCGCGTATGCATGTTGGCTCAATTACGCTGCTTTGGTATTTATTTTAGCCCCGTTAACTTTTTCTTTTTGTATGAAAACGAAACCGCCAAGTACCTTGTGGCCGAAGTTAGCAACACCCCATGGAATAAGAGCCACTGTTACTTGATCGATTTAATTTCACCTGCCGCCACAGAAAAAGCGTTCCATGTATCTCCCTTTATGGATTTAGACATGGAGTACCGATGGCAAGTTAGCGAACCCAAAACACGCACAAAAATTATTATTGAAAGCTGGCGCGAGCAGCACTTATTTACGGCATCGTTTTGCGCAACCCGCTATAACATTGATGCTAAAAAAATTACGGCAGTATTCTTCCGCTGGCCAATTGTATCCCTTAGCATTGTAAGGGCTATATACTGGCAAGCTTTAAAGTTGTATTTGAAAGGTATCCGTTATGTGCCTTACCAAACAAAGCAAACCGAACCACCTACCTTGTCGACTAGCAAGCCCAATACGAAGAGTAAAATATGAGCATCTCCAACATTAAAGATATTGAGCAAATGGGAAAGTCCTCGTTGAGTAAAAAAGTAGTCTTTTCATTACTCAAGAAACTCACTGATGGCCATATTAGGTTGATTGAAAATGGGCAAGAAGTCTCGTTTGGTAACAGCGATGCAAATATTAAAGCCACTGTATGCGTGCACGACCAAAAAGCCTACTCACGTATTTTATGGGGTGGCAGTATTGGTGCAGGTGAAGCCTATGTCGAGGGTATGTGGAGTAGTGATAATTTAGTTGACGTGATCCGCCTATTTTCTAGAAATTTAGCAACCCTAGAAAAGCACGAGCAGCGCTTTGGATTTTTATTAAACATTGTCAACATGTTCAAGCATCGCTCAAACCGCAATAGTAAGGCAGGCAGTCGAACTAACATTGCCGCACATTACGACTTAAGTAATGAAATGTATGAGGTGTTCTTAGATAAGGCCATGCAATATTCATCTGCTATTTTTCCACACGAGACCACAACTCTTGAGGAAGCTCAGCAGCACAAGCTTAAAACTATTTGTGAGTCGCTAGACCTTAGCGAAAACGATCACCTGCTTGAAATAGGCACTGGGTGGGGTGGGTTAGCCTGTTATGCCGCTCAAAACTATGGCTGCCAAGTCACCACAACAACCATATCAGACGCCCAGTTTGACCTCGCACAAAAACGTATCAATGACGCCGACTTGCATCAAAAAATAACCTTGTTAAAAAAGGATTATCGAGATTTAACAGGTGAATACTCTAAAATTGTGTCTATCGAAATGATTGAAGCTGTAGGGCATAAATTTATGCCAACCTATTTTGGCATGTTAGATAAGTTATTAAAACCAGGTGGAAAATCGTTTATTCAAGCCATCACTATGAACGACCAACGCTATGACAGCTACGTGAACAATGTTGACTTCATTCAGCGTAATATATTCCCGGGTGGCCACTTGCCTTCGGTCAGCGTCATTTGTGACTTAGTAAAGAACAACACCAACATGTATATGAAACAGCTTTCAGATTACCGTATTGACTATGCAAGAACACTCAGCGCTTGGCGAGCGACTTTTTTAGCCAATCGTGAAGCCATTCAATCGTTGGGCTTTAGTGATGACTTCATCCGTTTGTGGGATTATTATTTCTGCTATTGTGAAGGTGGCTTCCGAGAGTCAGCCATTGGCTTGGCGCATATCCAACTGATAAAAAACGAGTACTAGGGCTAATGTAATGACAAAATGGTTGTGGTTTCAGCTGATCAGCTTTCAAGTGATGTGGCTAACACTAATTTTAGGTGGTAACACTTGGCTGCCTGTCACCCTAGCTATTTTGGCTATGCATTTTGTTTTTACACCGAGTCGAATTGACGATAGTAAGGTTCTTATACTGGCCTTGGGTGGATTTATTATCGACTTATCAATGATGCAATTGGGCTTCTTCAACTTTTCTGCATGGCCAGTTTGGCTACTATTTTTATGGGCTGCTTTTATTCTGAACTTAGGCCATAGCATGCGTTTCTTGCGCAAGTTCAAGTGGATTTACCTGATCAGTTTCAGCGCTCTAGGTGGTGTCTATGCGTATTGGGCCAGTTGGAAGTTGGGCGCCGTTATTTTCCCCCAAGGGTCTTTGGTTACTCTGACTATAGTGGGCATCCTTTGGGGCATCTGGTTACCTATGTGTGTCAAAATGGACGTTTTAATGAGGCAAAAATCCCATGGATAAACTCAAACAATCAACACTAACATGGGCGATTCTTGGCCTTCTGCTGCTCCCTAGTCAGCATGCCTTGAGTACACAAACAGTAAGTAACCAAACATTGAACGCCAATGCCTCCGTTGCAACGACCCCTTTACCTAGCTTTAAATTAGTGGGCTCAGCTAATATGAAATGGCTGTGGTTTGAAATTTATGAAGCCAAAGTACTGACCCCTTCAGGTGCCTATGTTGCTAATCAACGGCCCCTCGCCCTTGAGCTGCTCTATAAGCGCAGTATTAGCGCTGAGCAACTCATAGAATCAACAATTGATGAGTGGCTTCGTCAAAAAATAGATTACCAAGCTGAATGGGTCAGCATATTAGCTGACATTTGGCCTAATATTGAACCCCAAGACCAACTCATATTGTACGTAGATGAGTCGAGTGTTAGCCATTTTTTCTACAACAAAAGATTTATTGGTTCCTTAAATGATACCGCATTTGCATCAGCTTTCAGTGCGATATGGCTCTCTGAGAACACGCTAAAACCAAAACTTCGCAATCAATTAATAGGACTAAACCCATGATCAATTTTAAACTTTTTAGGCGTTATTTTTCGCGTTCACTTGCCACTGTTTGTTTAGGATTTCTGCTAATTGGGTGCAGTGCCAAGATTTCTGATTACCAATCCACTACCCCCGAATTTGACATGAAAACGTTTTTTGATGGCAAACTTGAAGCCTATGGCATGGTGCAAAATAGAGACGGCAAGGTGATCCGACGTTTTCGTGCTGATTTAATTGGCTCATGGGAGGGGAACAAGGGTGTGCTGGAGGAAGACTTTTTTTATGACGATGGTGAGACTCAGCGAAGAGTCTGGAATTTGGTAGAACACGCTGACAATCGTTACACTGGTGTAGCCTCTGATTCTGTCGGTGAAGCCTCGGGCCAAAGCCGAGGCTTTGCCTTTAATTGGCAATATACTTTAGCCATAGAAGTTGATGACACGGTATGGGATATCCACTTAAATGATTGGATCTATCAGCTGGATGAGTCTCGTTTGATTAATCAAACTGAAATGACCAAATGGGGTTTTAAAGTTGGTCAAATCACCCTTGTCATTGAAAAAATAAAGTAAGGTGCCTATGAATCATCCAGTTTCAATTATCTGGTTCCGACAAGACCTACGATTAAACCACAACCCCGCACTCACAGCAGCGTGCAAGGCCAAGCGAGTGTTACCCATCTATATTTTAGACGACGACACCGCAGGCGCTTATAAGATGGGAAGAGCCAGTCGGTGGTGGTTGCATCATTCGTTAGCCGCATTGAATAGATCCTTAGACCATGCACTCAATGTGTATCGTGGTGACGCTGCGACTATTATTGCTGACTTATGCCGACGCTTTGAAGTGCAGAGTGTTTTTTGGAACCGCTGTTATGAGCCCTACCATATTGCGCAAAGCAAACTCATCAAAGAGCAATTATTATCCCAAGGCATAGATGCTAAAAGTATTAATGGCTCATTACTAAATGAACCTTGGTCGGTGTTAAAAAAGGATGAGACCCCTTATAAAGTATTCACCCCTTATGACCGTGAGGCCAGTAAAGTAGAGCGTCATGTCACCCCGTTACCAGCACCTGAGTGGCCCAAACCGTTGCTAGTTGATGCCCAAGCCACTAGCTTAGACACCTTATCACTTTTACCTAAAACTAACTGGGGCGCTGATTTTAGTCAACATTGGGAGCCTGGTGAAGAGGGCGCGCTGGCAGTGCTCAATACATTTTTACATCATGGTATCAATGATTACAAAGAGGGCCGTGACCGGCCTGCATTAAGAGCCATATCAAGATTATCCCCATATCTGCACTTTGGTGACATCGCGCCCCAACAGATCGTTAATGCATTATTAACTGTTCCTAATGACCCCAACAGTGAACACTTCAAAAGGGAAATACGTTGGCGCGAATTCTCTTATTACCTCCTATTTCACTTTCCCGGTATACCAGATCAAAACTTTAAAACGACCTTTGATCGTTTCCCATGGGAAAATAACCCAGACTCACTCAAGCGCTGGCAAAAGGGACTGACTGGTTATCCTTTGGTTGACGCAGGAATGCGTGAACTTTGGCAAACAGGTTATATGCACAATCGCGTACGCATGGTCACAGCCTCCTTTTTGATCAAAAACCTACTCGTAGACTGGCGCTTAGGTGCCCGTTGGTTTTGGGATTGTTTAGTGGATGCAGATTTAGCCAGTAATAGTGCCAGTTGGCAGTGGGTGGCGGGTTGTGGCACAGATGCCTCTCCTTATTTCAGGGTATTCAACCCCGTCATTCAAGGTGAAAAGTTTGATCCTCAAGGGGAATACACTAAGCGCTACCTGCCAGAACTAAAAGACCTACCCGATAAATATTTATATAAGCCTTGGGAAGCCCCTCAAGATGTGCTGAAAAAAGCCAATGTCGTTTTAGGTGATACCTACCCACACCCGATTGTGCAGGTGAAAGAATCGCGGCTAAAAGCCCTTGAGGCCTATGCTGAAACTAAAAAGGTAGCGACAGACTCAGTTGATTATTAATGACCCAAATTAACCCATCGCCTCAGGTACAATAACCATTGCTTGGCCATCGTGGCCGGTGCCTTTGACTTTAGGTTGGTTATAGTAAGTATCACAAACAATCTCTTGGCGCGCCTAGATCACATTTCTTGCATTGTAACTCAGCACCTAGCATTGCTTCGCGGCCCAATTGGGTCATAGCCCAAGGTCGATTAAAAAAGGGTGGGCTATGCCTTACGTGCTGAAAATGCCCACACTGTAATTCAGCAACCCAGTCATTCTCTTTGTCTGTATGAAACCCAATCATAGCTTGCTTCATTTATTGACCTAATTTTTGGAAATGAAGAACTAAGCCGCCCTATCATGAAGACCAACTCGTTGATTAATGACTATTCACATGAGTAGATCAGGAGCTGAACTTAAAAATAAAACATTGTTTTGTGGCTTTGGTTCTTTACCGGTATTGCCACATTAACTGTTGTATGTGAATTTTGATGTAACTTATAGGCTTTTTTGAGGCCTCAATTGGAACCCCATAAAAACCATCGTGATGATTCTCGATCAAATAGACTGATAATGATAAACAACTTAATAGGCACCGTGATTGCCAAAAGAAGCCAATCTACTTGGGGCATGTCATCACCTATGGATAACAACATATAGGCCACTGTGACCCCTGTTAAGATCGAATAAATCCATCGCGCAGTATTGCTGCCCTTGTTGAGTTTATAGGGAAAAATGCAAAGCACTGCGTACATGAAAATACACCAAAAAAACTCGCCATTTGTTAAGGCGCCAGTTCGTTGGTTAACTATCGCAGCAGCCACCGATAGCCCTAAGGTGATCCAAATACCAATGATGGCTTGATTGACCGCCTTAGGCATTATTGACTCCCATGTATTTTATTCATACTAATGGTCTACATGTACCAGAATCAGGCATCAATATCTCTTCCTCCCATAAGTCAATCAGTCAATCGGTCAATGCATCGACCTTTGGGCTACTTTTGTCTACTTTTGGCTAATTTTGGCTAATTTTGGCTAATTTTGGCAGCGATGAAAACTAAAAGTGAAAGTTAAAATACGTGTTAAATCAGCATTAACTTAGGCACAAAGTATAGATCAGAAAATGAGTCTTGCCAGATAGACCTTTAAATCAGCCCATTCGATGGGTGATCAAAAGGGTTTTTTAACAGAGTGATCAGTAGGTTGAGGGGTAATGGTCATGATCTTAACAAGTTGGGGGGATTCAAACCGATGCCACATGTTCTGCGGCACCACTAGCAGCATTCCTTGTGACATTGGGTGACCAATTTCTTCCCCGTTGTGTAATAAAATAAGGGTCGTTTCACCTTCTACCACCATCACCATTTCATCACCTTTAGCGTGCCTTTCCCACTCGCTATTGCCCGCGTAATGGGCGAGGAATATGCCGCCATCTCGATAGTCAGCCAAACTTAAAAATCCATCACCATCACCATTATAGGTAGGCGTTCGATTCATCAAAGCCTTAATTTTGTTAAAGCCTTCAGTAATAGATACAGGTTTAGCAGGTCGGGCAATGGGCTTAGAAGGCATTATTGATTCCACTTAATTAACGAGTTAATTAGCTAGTTTATCAACAAACACGCCACACTTAGATCACCATTTTGCGTCATCACTGGCGCCGTTGTTTTACATTGTGGCATAGCATTTTGGCAACGAGGGTGAAAGCTACATCCACTAGGGGGGTCCAGTGGTGATGGTAACTCTCCCGTCAGCTTTATACGTTGGCGGTTACGGTTAGTATTGGCTTGAGGCGTGGCTGACAGAAGGGCTTGGGTATAGGGATGCTGGGGGCTATCAAATACAACCTGGCTTGGGCCTTGCTCTACTGGCTTGCCTAAGTACATAACCAACACTTGATCAGCAATATGGCGCACTACACTCAAATCGTGAGAAATAAAGACGTAGGCTAGGCCTAGTTCTTGTTGCAACTCAATAAGTAAGTTCAGCACTTGTGCTTGAATGGAGACGTCCAACGCCGATACCGGTTCATCCAGCACTACAACTTTGGGTTTTAGAATAAGGGCCCGCGCGATGGCAATACGCTGGCGCTGGCCACCAGAAAACATGTGCGGATAGCGGTGAATGTGCTCGTCTCGTAAACCCACTCGGCGCATCATAGCAAGCACTTGCTCGCGCCGTTCCCCCGAGTTTAGGTTCGTGTTAATGAGCAGAGGCTCTTGCAAAATATCACCCACTTTTTGCCTTGGGTTTAACGAGCCAAAGGGATCTTGAAAAACCATTTGTACAGTTTTTCGCAACTGCCTCGCCACTTCTTTTTTATTAGCAGTGGCTAAGTCTATGCCATCTAATGTGAGCTGTCCTGCCGTTGGCTGTTCGATCAGGGTCAGCAAGCGGGCTAAAGTTGATTTACCACAACCTGATTCACCCACAACAGCCAAGGTTTGTCCTGCATAAAGGTCAAAGCTAGCACCAGAAAGTGCTTGTAAACTTTGATTCGGCTGGAACAGGCCTGTTTTTATATGGTAATACTTATGCAGATCTCTGGCTTCAATTAAGGCATGCTGAATCATCATGAAACCTCCAATTGGCTGCTAGCATGTACTTTGAGCGGCAATGGGTAATGGCAAAGCACTCCCTGAGTTTTCTGCGGTGGTTGCTGTCGACATAAGTCTTGGGCAAGCTCACACCGCGGGTTAAATAAACACCCTACGGGTCGATCCAACTGGCCAGGCACGACTCCTGGAATAGCATTAAGGGTTTTTTCTTTGGCATATTCAGGTAGAGCATTAAGCAAGGCTTGAGTATAGGGGTGACGCGGGTTATCAAATAATTCAGCCACCGAACGCTGCTCTACTTGCTGGCCCGCATACTGCACCACCACCCGATCTGCTGTTTCTGCGACCACGGCCATGTCATGAGTAATCAGCACTAGAGCCATGCCATTGGCTTTTTGTAACTCTATTAACAGTTCTAGAATTTGGGCTTGTATGGTGACATCTAGTGCCGTTGTTGGCTCGTCAGCAATCAATAGCTTGGGTTCGCAAGCTATCATCATAGCGATCATTACGCGTTGACTCATGCCACCAGAAAGCTGGTGGGGGTAGGCCTTAAGGCGCGTCTCTGGGGCTGGAATACCCACTTTTGTAAGCAACTCTATAACCTTGCCTTTATGGCTACTACGGTTACCCCCAAAGTGTTGGGCCAAGACTTCACTAATTTGATACTCCACACTAAAACACGGGTTCAAACTCGTCATGGGTTCTTGAAAGATCATACTAATATCTTTGCCGATAATAGCCCTGCGCTGCTTATCGTTTAAAGTAAGTAAGTCCTTACCATCAAAATTCATTTGGTCCGCAGTAATAGTGGCAGTCCATGGCAACAATCCCATTAGCGCCAGCATGGCGACCGATTTTCCAGAGCCAGACTCACCAACGATAGCGACGATATCTCCCGCATCCAAACTTAAACTCACTTGATCCACAGCCTTTAAAGACCCATGGGCGGTGGCAAATTCAACCGTTAAATTTGTAATCTCTAATAAAGCCATGATTAAGATCTCTTTAACTTAGGATCTAGGGCGTCTCGCAAACCATCACCCATTAAATTGATTGCCAATACAGCCAGTAATATGGCGATACCAGGAAAGGTCACCGTCCAAGGCGCACTCAGCATCAGGTCTCTATTTTCTGCGATTAAGGTGCCCCACTCAGGTAATGGGGCTTGTGCTCCCATGCCTAAAAATCCTAAGGCTGCCGTGTCCAAAATAGCAGTCGAAAAACTCAAGGTGCCCTGAACAATTAAAGGGGCCATGCAGTTAGGCAAAATACTGATAAACATTAAGCGCATGGGTCCAGCGCCAGCTACTTTACTTGCAGTAACATAGTCTTTATTCAGTTCTGTCATGGTCGATGCGCGGGTTAAGCGCACAAAAGAAGGTGTGTAGGTAATGGCAATAGCGACCATGGCATTGAGCAAACCTGGGCCTAAAACAGCCACTAGTACCAGCGCCATTAATAAGCCTGGCACAGCCATAATGGTGTCCATAACCCGCATAATAATAGTTTCTATCCAACCCCCTTGAAAACCTGCCACTAAGCCCAGTAAAACACCAATGGACGCAGACATAATAACGACAATAGCGCCCGCTATAAGCGATAAACGAGCACCATGAATGATACGAGAAAGCATGTCTCGGCCGGCGTAGTCAGTACCTAAGAAAAAACGCATCTGTCCACCTTCCATCCAGGCTGGAGGAATTTCCGTAAAGTCTCGGTATTGTTCAGCAGGTAAGTGAGGGCTAATGACGTCAGCAAATATTGCCATGAGGACCACACCGATGAGAAAACATAAGCCTGCTACTGCAGTTTTGCTGGCACTGAAATAAAACCAAAATTCACGCCATTGTTGACTGCGCACAGAGTAAGAAGTTTTTGCTGTTAGGGATGTCATGGTTCTAAATCTCAGTGCAAAATACGAGGGTTGATAAGGCCATAAAGAAGATCCACAGTCAGGTTAACCACCATCACGCTAGTGGCAATAAGAAGTAACCCACCCTGAACCGCAAAATAGTCACGACTAAAGACAGAGAAGATGATCCATTTACCGATGCCAGGCCAACCAAATATGGTTTCCGTAAGAATGGCACCCGCCAGTAATACTGCTACTTGCAGGCCAATCACTGTGACGACTGTAATCATGGCATTGCGAAGCGCGTGAATAGCGATAACGCGCAAGGGCGATAAGCCTTTCGCCTTCGCCGTACGCACGTAGTCTTCACTTAAGACTTCTAACATAGCGGAGCGAGTTTGACGGGCTATTACGGCCAAAGGAATGGTGCCCAGCACCACAGAAGGCAGCACCAAATGGTGCATAGCCGACTTAAACGCCCCTTTCTCATCACTGAGAAAACTGTCGATAAGCATAAAGCCTGTCACTGGTTCCACCTCAAACAAAAACGATAATCGCCCTGAAACTGGAGTTAGGTTTAAGGTGTTAGAAAAGAGGATAATCAGTAATAAACCCCACCAAAATATAGGCATTGAATAACCAGCTAAAGAAATACCCATAATGCCTTGGTCGATCAAAGTACCCCGTTTAACAGCGGCAATAATACCCGCTGGTATGCCCAAAATGATAGCAAAGAGAATGGCACAGATGGCCAACTCAGCAGTGGCAGGAAAGAGCTCAAAAAACTCCTCTGCTACGGGCCTATTCGTAATCAGCGACGTGCCTAAATCACCTTGTAATACATCACCTATGTAGTTCAGGTACTGCTGCCATAGAGGTTCATTTAATCCCAACTGCGTCATCAGTTCGGCATGACGCTCGGCTGACACACCTCGCTCTCCTGCTAATACTTCAACAGGATCACCCGGTAACACCCTGATAAATCCAAACGCCACTAGGGTGACACCAAAAAACACTGGCACTAACACCAGCAGGCGTTTAAATAAAAATTTAAGCATAAAAGCAACTCAATATTAGAAAGGGTGGGCCATAACAAAGTATCAGAGACTAGGCTGAATGGTTGCTATAGCTTTGGGCTAAAGCAACCATTGGGTCTAGCAACTCAAACTGAGTGTAACGAAAGGTTATTTAAGATCAACACCATCATAGAAAATGTGGCTGCCCAAAGGGTGTACCTTAAAGCCAGTCACTTCTTTACGCACTGGCTTAAACACAACCGAGTGAGCAATCGTTACCCAAGGCGCTTCTTCTTTAAAGATAACCTGAGCTTTTTCGTACAAAGTGGTCCGTTGGGCTTGGTCAGTGACCTTTTTAGCTTGACGCAAGGTGCTGTCAAACTCTTCATTACACCAGCGCGCGCGGTTGCCGCCATCTTTTGCAGCATCACAACCTAACAACACATACATAAAGTTGTCTGGGTCACCATTGTCACCTGTCCAACCTAGAAGCACAGTGTCATGTTCACCGTTCTTAGAACGCTTCAAGTACTCACCCCATTCAAAGGTGACAATCTCTGCTTCCACGCCAACCTTAGCCCAGTCTGCTTGGATTAATTCGGCCATACGGCGAGCATTAGGATTGTATGGGCGCTGCACTGGCATAGCCCAAATATTGGTCTTCAAACCTGACACACCCGCTTCAGCCAACATGGCTTTGGCTTTTTCTGGATCGTAGTCGTAGTCTTTTACATCATCATTGTACGACCAAATAGTCGGTGGAATTGGGTTCTTAGCGATAGAGCCTGCACCCTTAAATACCACGTCTAGAATAGACTGCTTATTAATGGCCATGTTCAAGGCTTGGCGCACAAGCTTTTGGTCAAAGGGAGGCTTTTCAGTATTAAACGCTAAATAACCCACGTTCAAACCTTCTTGACGCAGTAGGTTAATTTCTGGATCTTTGTCCATCGCTGCCACATCAGCAGGGTTTGGATAAGGCATCACATGGCATTCGCCAGCCTTTAGTTTTTGGTAACGCACATTAGCATCAGTGGTAATGGCAAACACTAACTTATCGATATTAGAACGGCCACCCCAATAGTCATCATGCGCGGTGTAACGGATCATGGCGTCTTTTTGGTAAGACTTAAATACAAATGGACCGGTGCCCACAGGCTTATGATCGATGTCATCTTTGTTACCAGAAGCAGCCAGTTCATCGCCATATTCAGCGGATAAGACCGAAGCAAAGTCCATGGCCATATTAGACACAAAAGGCGCTTCAGCGTAGTTCAAAGTGAACTTCACAGTATAGTCATCTACTTTTTCAATCGATTTAAGTAGGTCACCCATGCTCATCCAACCAAAGTATTTGTAGTCGCCACCTGAAACGTCATGGTAAGGATGGTCTTCTTTCCACATGCGGTTAAAGGTGAACAAAATATCATCGGCATTAAAATCACGTGTGGGTGTGAAATCTTTAGTGGTATGGTATTTAACGCCCTTACGAAGGTTAAATGTATATTCCAAGCCATCTGCCGAAGCAGTCCACGATTCAGCTAGACCAGGCACAACTTTTGTTGAACCGGCTTCAAACTGAACTAAGCGGTTAAATATAGTTTGAGAAGAAGCATCAAAGGTCGTGCCTGCAGAATAAAGCGAAGGGTTAAATCCCTCCGGGCTACCCTCAGAGCAAAAGACCAAGGTTTTAGCTTGCGCCACACCTGATACTGCGAGTCCTAGCCCAAGGCTAAGTGCAAGTAGTGTTTTTTTCATTATTATTTCCTAGGAGTTTACGTTCAAAACAAAGTCATTAAGACTTCCCTACTGTACGCCTTAGGGTTTTGGTGCTGCAATCGAAATAGTGAAACACGCCTAGTTAGAAAGTGAATAGCTGTATGAATCAGCCTAAATAATCTTTTAAAACAACTATATAGAATGTTAGTTAGGCCTGATTTAAAGCCTTGCTTACTGCCTTTAACAGCACCATAATAACTTGACGTTGTCTCACTTGGATCAATGATTATGCTCACCGAATTTGCCACCTTATACCCCAGCCATTTAAAACGCTTGCTTGGGCTTGCAGAAAAAGCCA
>ERZ807291.750-NODE-750-length-54805-cov-9.614466_pt1 | contig 54805 bp, 52 predicted proteins | sample MGYA00521257_ERZ807291 | MGnify/ENA primary metagenome ERZ807291 (study PRJEB31413, sample SAMN03169783) | marine metagenome | biome: Marine; feature: Water; material: Subsurface seawater | place: North Sea | collected 2011-04-28 | depth 1 m m ... | reverse complement strand
AAAGATTGCAATAAAAGTAATTGGGGCGCTAAAGGCAAGTACCGAAAATGCCGCTATACCCTGACCAATGCTGCAGCCAACAGCGAGAATGGCCCCCGCGCCCATGATAGCAGCGCCTAGAATTTGGCGACCCAGTTCGTGAGGATCGTCGCAAGCTTCCCATCGAAAATGTCCTTTTGAAAAGGATCCGATCACAGCGCCAATGACCACCCCGAGAACGGATCCAACGCTGAAGGATATTTCGGTGCTAGAGGCTGTCATACCGTAAAAAATTGTGTCGCCAATTGGCGCTGTAAAGGAATGAGTTTTGATTGGTTGTGCCTCAAACCCTGTTGCAGTGACCCAATATGTGCCCAGCCATCCCGACACGATCACCAGCCCAACGATAAGGCCCCAGACTATGTGGGACGCAGATTGTCGCATCGCTTGGTCGTTTAGGGATAAAGCGATAATGGCACCACCAACCAGGCCCCCAGAAATCGCTGGATTTAGACCGAAGTTTGCTTTTGCAAGCAGGCTGAACCCCTGTGGAACTGTCGCATTGTATTCAACTGGAAAAGCCCAGATCCGCAGATTTGCCAAAGGGCCTGACATGACAAAATAAGCCGAAAAACCCATCACAATCAGAATAACAAAAGATCGTATGTCGCCGCCGCCGAGCCGTGCCAGAGCTCCGTAGCCGCAATTGCCGCTCAAAGCCATGCCGTAGCCGAACATCAACCCGCCAAGCACCGAGGCTATCGGGTTCCATACCCGATCAAGATAGACAATTTGACTGCTGTCGAAGTGATTGAGAGACAGCGCAAAATGTACACCAATAATAGATGTTCCAATGGCCAAACCCCACATTCTTATTCTCCGGTCATCAGAGGAATATAGAACATCTTCTATTGCGCCTAATGTGCAAAATCGCCCGACCCGCGCCGCCAACCCAAGGGCAATACCACCCAAGAGCCCGATTAGTGCGACGGTATTTGCTTCTCCAAGTATGTCCAGCACAGGGCTCCCTCCCGAAGACCGCTAACTGTCTGTGTTCCCCTTAATCGGAATTACAAAAGAGGTCGTAGACCAGCTCAAGAATTTGTCGTGCGCGATCATCGCTCAGAGTATAGTAAATCGCCTTGCCCTCCCGTCTTGGGGAAACCAACCCCTCAAACCGCAACCGGGTCAATTGCTGTGACACCGCCGATTGCCTGGCCGATAGCAAGTCTTCGAGTTCAGTCACAGATTTCTCTCCGGTCGCAAGATGGCAAAGTATCATCAAACGCCCTTCGTGCCCTAACGCTTTTAAAAAATTGGAGGCTTCAATGGAATTACGAACCATTTTTTCCATATCTTCGACGTTCATGTTCACATCAAATTTTGGCAAGCTTGTGGTATTCTTGGGCTTGGTTGCCGATTCTGATTTTCCCTCTAAAGCGTCTGTTTCTATCTGCATGCCGCCTTACCCCTCTGAACTGATCACTGCGGGTGCTTGCTGGATAAGTTGATCGAGCAAACCCCAAAAAAAATTACTGCCAGGATAGCCCTCTATGCGCCCAACCTCAACGCCATCTTGTATCAACATAAATGTCGGCGTGAAGTTGACCGGCATCGCCAAGGTTATATCGGGCGGTGGTCCGGCGTGTAGGTCATACCGCTTTAACGGGGCGCTCTGACCCTCTGTGGTTTTGGAATAAATGGCGCCAATTTCAAACGTCCACTGGTCGCACCAGTAACAGCCCTCTTCTTCTGCCATGAGTAAAATTCGGTCGGCGACTGCTGGCTGAGCGATGCAAAATAAAAATAGGAATGCAAAGGTTTTAATCAAGGAAAAATCGACTCCAATTGACGACACAACAAAATATAACAATAGTAGAATATATGTATTCTTCAAGAGGTAGAGGCCAAGTGAGCCATGTTTGATGTGACCTACATCGGCGCCTTCATCGCGGGTCTGTTATCATTTCTTTCCCCGTGTATTTTGCCGATTGTCCCCTTTTACCTGAGCTATCTTGCGGGGGTTGGTATGAACACTCTTACCGCTGGGACTGAAATTTCGGGAAGGTTACGGCGTAAGGCTATTATATCAGCGCTGTTTTTTGCTCTTGGGGTCATCACGGTTTTCGTAGGCTTGGGGGTTGTGGCAACGGCTTTCGGCCAGGCACTTCGGGAGTACTTCGATTTTCTGCGGTGGGTTGCAGCCGCTGTCATAGTGCTTATGGGATTGCATTTCCTCGGTGTCATTCGGATCGGCCTGCTGTTTCGACAATTCAGTTCCGAAGTGGGCGACATCAAACATTTGGGATTCGTGGGATCCTATGTGATTGGTCTCGCGTTTGCATTTGGCTGGACCCCCTGTGTAGGGCCAGTGCTCGCTGCCATATTGTTCACAGCTGCGGTACAGGACACCGCTACACAAGGCGCTATACTTTTGTTCGTCTATGGGGCGGGCATGACAGTGCCATTCGTTCTTGCAGCCCTTTTTATCGATCGCTTTATGCATTGGGTCAGCCGTTTTCGCCGCTATCTCGGGGTGGTTGAAAAAGCTATGGGCGGGTTTTTAGTTTTATTCGGACTGCTGATTGCGAGCAATTCCATGAACATCATTGCACAATGGATGCTGGACCATATTCCGTGGTTTGGCGCGTTAGGCTGACCAGGAGGGTCTTATTATGTATCGTGCTGTATTATTGTTTTTTGCTTGTATTTTCGGGCTTCAGGTTCAGGCATCTCAAATGGGCGACGACGGGTTGCACAAAGCACCGTGGATGCGGGAAACCTTTAAAGATCTGCGCGAAGATCTGGAGGATGCCACTCTCGAGGGAAAGCGCTTGTTGCTCCTGATAGAACAACGCGGCTGCGTGTATTGCCGAAAAATGCACGAACAGGTGTTTGCCGATCCTGAAGTCAAAGCCCTGCTTGAAGATAAATATTTTGTGGTTCAATTGAATATGTTTGGTGACGTCGAGGTCACGGATTTCGATGGCACGGCTTTACCGGAAAAGGAAATGGCAAAACGATGGCGGTTGTTGTTTACCCCAACCATGTTGTTTTTTCCTGAATTTGTGTCCGATACCCGCTCCGCTCCACAGGCGGCTGTTGTTACTATGCCCGGCGCATTCTCAAAATTCACAACATTGGATTTGCTGACGTGGGTTCTTGAAAAAGGATATGAAGGCGACGAAAACTTTCAAAAGTATCACGCACGCCGATTTAAAAAGTAAAAAACAGCAAAAGAATAGGCCGCCAAACGAATGATTGTATAAATTCAGGTAATTGAATTTATTGTTGTGTTGTTTTCGTTTCTGTGCACTACTGAACTCTAAAGCAGTTTGGGAGAGGGTCAATGAGATATATGCTCGTTTCGGCGGCACTGGCTGTATTGTCGGGGGCAGGGGTTTCAGCCGACACCTTGAAGCCAGGTAATGTTACTTTCGTTGACGGCGAAGTTTTCGCCTCTTTGACTGGACAAGCTGGTGATGCGGTTGCCGGACGGTCGGTCTTCATGAATCGCAAACAGGGCAATTGTCTGGCGTGTCACTCAAATTCGGACATGTCTGAACAAGCCTTCCACGGTGAGGTTGGGCCATCTTTGGATGGGGCAGCGGATCGGTGGAGCGAAGCAGCCGTGCGTGGGATAGTCTCGAATTCTAAGAACATGTTCGAGGGTACGATTATGCCTGCTTTCTACGCAGATTCCGGGTTTGAACGGCCGCTTGGAAAGTTTGAGGGCAAATCAATACTGACAGCACAGCAAGTTGAAGACGTTGTCGCCTACGTTTTGACACTGAAAGAATAGGAAGGCCACAGGATTGGAGAAGAATATGGAACTGACCCGGCGGAATTTGCTCGTGATTGGATCTGGAGCAATCGCTTTTGGGAGCCTCCCGGCGATGCCGGCTTTGGCGTCAACTACGGATGAGGCCATTGCTAAGCTGACGGGTGGCGCAGACATTGGCGAAGGTGGTTTGAACATTGTTGCACCTGAAATTGCTGAGAACGGCAACACGGTGCCGATTTCGATCACTGCGCCTGGGGCCGTACTTGTGACCGTTTTTGCAGATGGGAATCCCGTTCCTAATGTGGCGACTTTCAAATTTGGTGAATTGAACCCGTCGCGCAGCGTGTCAACCCGCATCCGGCTGGCAAAAACGCAGAATGTCGTTGCGATCGCGCAAATGAACGATGGGTCCTTTCAGCGTGCAAACGCTGCAGTTAAGGTCACTATCGGCGGTTGCGGTGGTTAAAAAAAGGAGAGAGAAATGGCATCTGGTGTAAAACCTCGGGTCAAAGTTCCTAAAAAAGCAGCGGCAGGAGACGTGATCACGATCAAGACGTTGATTAGCCATAAAATGGAAAGTGGCCAGCGTAAAGACAAAGATGGCAAGGTTATTCCACGCTCGATTATAAATCGATTTGTCGCTGATTTTAATGATCAAAACTTAATTGACGTGATTCTTGAGCCCGCAATTTCGACGAACCCTTACTTTAAGTTTGAGGCGATTGTTCCCGAGAGCGGTGAGTTTAAATTTACTTGGTACGATGATGATGGGGCGGTTTATGAGGCCGCAAAGAAAATCAAAGTCTCTTGACCGGAATGTGTAGGTCAGGAAAGGGAGGTACGAGAATGACTATCAAACCAATCCTGGTCTTTGCCCTAGTGGGGTTGACAGGGCCCGCGTTTGCGCAAGACAGCAGCACCTTGAATATAGACGGCGCAAACATGGTGACCGAGATTGCGGCACCGAGTCATATGGAAAATGTAGACACCATCTACTCGGGTTGGCGTTTCCGGTCGACTGAAACCCAGGAATTGGAACTGGATGATTTCGATAACCCAGCCTTTGTTTTTATTGATCAGGGGATAGATTTTTGGAACAAGGTCGAAGGTAGCGCCGGTAAAGCCTGCGCCAGTTGCCACACCAATGTCGAAGACTTTGCCGGGTTGCGCGCGACCCTGCCAAGGGTTGAAGGCGGCAAACTTGTGTCAATGGAAAATCTGATAAACGACTGTCGCACCGAGCGTATGGGCGCTGATGCTTGGAAATGGTCATCCAGTAAAATGACGGCCGTGACAGGTCTGGTTGGACTGCAATCTCGCGGCATGCCAATGAGTGTGGCAATCGACGGAGATGCTGCGCCTTTTTGGGAGCGGGGCAAAGAGCTCTACTATACGCGGGTTGGCCAGTTGGACATGAGCTGTTCTAATTGCCACGAGGATAACTATGGTGTGATGATCCGGGCCGATCATCTTAGTCAGGGCCAGATTAACGGTTTCCCGACGTACCGTTTGAAAAACGCTAAACTAAATTCCATCCATGCACGTTTCAAGGGCTGTATGAAGAACATCCGCGCCCAGCCTTATAAAGAAGGCAGCGCAGAGTTTCAGGCTTTGGAGTTATACCTTGCATCGCGCGCCGAGGGGTTGTCGATAGAAACCCCTTCCGTACGCAATTAAATAAAATTAACGATCACGCGACTTCGGTTGCGTGATTTCTGCTGTAACTTCAAATTCAAATATGCGAATAACTCTAATGGTTCCTGTGCTATGATTTCCCGACGTAATTTTATGCAGGTTGGCATGGCCGCCTCCGCGCTGATTGGAGGCTCGGGTTTTGGAAACTGGTCACGCCTCGCGGCGCGCCAACAGTTGTCACAAGACCAACTTCTCCAGTTCGACACCTTTGGCAATGTGTCACTGATCCACATAACTGATATTCACGGACAGCTGAAGCCGCTCTATTTCCGCGAGCCATCTGTCAATTTGGGAGTTGGCGGCAATAAAAATCAGGTTCCTCATGTGACTGGAGCGGATTTTAGGAAATTATACGGCATCGAAGACGGCAGCCCCAGCCATTATGCGCTCAGCTCAGATGATTTTGCCGCTCTTGCTGCTGGATATGGGCGTGTTGGTGGTCTTGATCGTGTCGCAACCGTGATCCAAGCAATACGAGCAGATCGCCCCGATGCAATTTTACTGGATGGCGGTGATACTTGGCACGGATCATACACCTGCCATCAAACGGCCGGTCAGGACATGGTCAATGTGATGAACGCCCTCAAGCCGGATGCAATGACCTTCCACTGGGAATTTACGCTGGGCAGCGAGCGGGTGTCTGAAATTATTGAAACCCTGCCTTTTGCTGCTTTGGGGCAGAACATATTTGATGCGGAATGGGATGAGCCGGCCGAAATTTTCCCGCCTTATAAAATGTTTGAGCGCGGTGGTACCAGTGTTGCCGTGATTGGGCAGGCATTCCCCTACATGCCGATCGCGAACCCGGGCTGGATGTTTCCCGAATATTCTTTCGGGATACGCGATGAAAACATGCAAAGCATGGTGGATGAGGTTCGTGCGGCGGGGGCTGAGTGTGTTGTTATCCTTTCGCATAACGGTTTTGACGTCGATAAAAAAATGGCATCGCGGGTGTCTGGCATTGACGTCATTTTGTCAGGTCACACGCATGATGCTCTGCCAGAACCGGTCTTGGTCAATGAGACGATCATTGTGCCATCAGGCTCGAATGGCAAATTTGTCAGCCGGGTTGATCTTGATATAAGAGACGGTCGGATGCAGGGGTACCGGCATAAGCTTATACCGATCTTTGCTGATGTGATCGAACCTGACGCCGACATTGCTGCGCTGATAGACCAACAGCGCGCACCGTATATGGCCGAAATGTCCGAGGTGATTGGTCGCACCGACACGCTGCTATACCGCAGGGGAAATTTCAACGGCACGTGGGACGACCTGATTTGTGACGCTCTGATGGCGCAACGTGATGCCCAAATCGCCCTCAGTCCCGGTGTGCGCTGGGGTCCATCGTTGCTTCCGGGTCAAAATATCACCCGTGAGGATATATTCAACGTCACCTCAATGACGTATGGCAAGGCCTACCGAACCGATATGACCGGTGCCTTTTTAAAGGTAATATTAGAAGACGTTGCAGATAATATTTTCAACCCAGACCCTTATTACCAACAAGGCGGCGATATGGTGCGGACCGGTGGCTTGGGCTATCGGGTCGACATTTCAAAACCGCCTGGTGCACGCATCAGCAATATGCATCTGCTCAGTACTGGCGAGTTGATCGACCCGTCAAAAACTTACAGCGTTGCGGGATGGGCGTCGGTGAACGAAGACACTCAGGGACCGCAGATTTGGGATGTTGTTGAAAACCACATTCGTGAGTTGGGGACTGTCAAAGTGCCGGAAAACAACAACGTCCAAATCATCGGTGCATAATCATGCAAAAGGAGACTGGGATATGAGCAAGTGGCAAAAATCGCCGTCTCGCCGGCAATTTCTATCTGGTAGCGCGGCGGCTGTGGCAGGGTCTATGAGTGCGGGTGCTGCAGCAGCCCAAACGCCTGATCCTCTTATTACCCAAGTGCAGGATTGGGCATCCTATGCGGGCGATGGCGTTGACGAGGTGCGTTACGGTTTGCCGATCCGCTTTGAAGATGACGTTGTTCGACGGAATGTGCCGTGGCTGACTGCTGATCCGATTTCTTCGATAAACTTTACGCCAATTCATGCGTTGGACGGAACAATAACCCCCCAAGGCTGTGCTTTCGAACGGCATCATTCCGGCGCGATTGAACTGCGCAAACAAGACTACCGTCTGATGGTAAATGGGCTTGTGGATCGACCTATTATTTTGACCTATGCAGATCTGGAGCGCCTGCCGCGGGTCAATCATGTCTATTTTTGTGAATGTGCAGCTAACACTGGAATGGAATGGGCTGGTGCCCAGTTGAACGGCGCACAATTCACCCATGGCATGATACATAATATGGAATACACGGGCGTACCTTTGCGCTTGGTGCTGCAACAAGCAGGTCTCGCCGCAGCAGAAGATCTGAGCAACAAATGGGTCTTTGTCGAAGGTGCTGATGCCTCGTCTAACGGCCGCTCTATTCCCATGGAAAAGGCGCTGGATGATGTGATTGTTGCCTTCAAAGCCAATGGCGAGGCTTTACGGAAAGAACACGGCTACCCCGTGCGTCTGGTTGTGCCTGGTTGGGAAGGTAACTTGTGGGTAAAATGGCTGCGTCGTATCGAAGTGACGGACCGGTCAGTGGAAAGTCGGGAAGAGACGTCGAAATATACCGATGTTCTCGCCAATGGAATGGCCCGCAAGTGGACTTGGGTGATGGACGCAAAATCTGTAATTACCGCGCCAAGCCCACAATCGCCGATATCCCATGGACCGGGCCCACTGGTTGTCACGGGCCTTGCTTGGTCGGGACACGGGCGCATAACACGAGTTGATGTTTCAAAAGATGGTGGCGTGTCCTGGGAGACCGCACGGCTGGGAACGCAGGGTCAGACAAAGGCGCTGACCCGGTTTTATCTGGATACACACTGGTCAGGCGAGCCGATGATGCTGCAGGCAAGGGCGATTGATGAAACAGGGTATGTGCAGCCCACAAAAACTCAGCTGCGTGAGGTGCGTGGCGAGAATTCTGTGTATCATAATAATTGCATTCAAACCTGGTATGTGAACGAACAGGGGATCGCGGAGAATGTCGAAGTTTCTTAATATATTACTGCCTGCACTGGGCGGCGCGGCGATCGTTCTTGGTGTTGCCTTTGGGATGGCCTCACGGAATTACCAGTCTCAAGAGGTTGATGCTGTGCTGTCCAAAGCAGAGGCGGCAGAACAGCGCACAAAGGAGAAAGCCCTCGAGGTTGCCGAACTGACAGGCCGGCTAGATGACTTAGAAGGCAGCTTGACAGACCTTAAGCGCAGCATGGCGAATACTGGTGGGACATCAGTGAATGTAACACAGGCCTCATTGCCAAAGGCAGACTATGGTCTGGGGCGCGTCGCGTTGCCACAGGAGATTGCCGCCTGGGATATCAATATCCATCCCGATGGTGCGGGGTTGCCAAAAGGGCGAGGCGACGCGCTTACCGGCGAGGAGGTGTTCGCAGAGAAATGTGCCTCTTGCCATGGCGATTTTGCTGAAGGCGTTGATAACTGGCCGGTTTTGGCGGGTGGATTTGACACGCTGACAGACAAGGACCCGGTGAAAACGGTCGGATCCTACTGGCCTTATCTATCAACGGTCTGGGATTACGTTCATCGTTCTATGCCGTTTGGCGGGGCCCAAACCCTTAGCCATGATGAGGTCTATGCCATCGTTGCCTATATCCTTTATTCCAACGATCTGGTCGAAGAAGAATTTGAACTGACTAGCGAAAACTTTTTAGACGTTGAGATGTACAACGCAAATGGGTTTATAATCGATGATCGGGAGACAACAGAATATATCAACTGGCGCATCGAACCCTGCATGGAGAACTGTAAAGCCAGCGTTGAGATCACCATGCGCGCCTCTGTCTTGGATGTGACCCCTGAGGAAGAAGAGAGTGCAGCGGCCAAAAACACTGCTACTGATGCGGACCTTGAAAGCGTCAAGGTTGCAGCTGCGGTTTTGGAACAACAAAATGCCCTTATTGTGGACGGAGAGCGTGTTTTTAAAAAGTGCAAAGCCTGCCATCAAGTTGGGGAAAACGCTAAAAATAAGTCCGGACCGCACCTCAATAATTTAATGGGGCGCAGCCTTGGGGCAGTTGATGGCTTTAAATATTCTCGGGCGTTCGCTGAAGCCTCTCAGGAGGGACGGGTTTGGACCATTGACGAGCTTGCGGCGTTTCTGAAAAAACCCAAAGCTTATATCAAAGGGACGAAAATGTCTTTTGCAGGCCTCAAAAACGCCAATGATATTGATGCGATTATCGCTTATTTGGCTTCGTACAGCGAGCAGAGCGATGATTGATAAGCTGCTAATATCCCTCGTATTTTCGATTGCCATTTGTGGATTTGATGTAGGAGCAACCGAAGTTGGAGATGTGTCCCGGGGCCTAAAAGTTTTTAAAAAATGTACAAGCTGCCACGCCATTAGTCCTGATGCGCGCAAGCGTGTTGGACCGGCTTTGATAAATATAGTGAACGCGCCCGCCGGTCAGGTGGGGGAGTATAAATATTCAAAAGCGCTGCGCGCGGCGGCGGCAAACGGGTTGCATTGGACGCCAGAGGCCCTCGACTTATTCCTGAAAAAACCGAAGGCATTCCTGCCAAAAACTAAAATGAGTTTTCGAGGTTTAAAAAAGCCGGCCGACCGCACCGATGTCATTGCTTATCTGGCAACGTTCTCGACCGTCGAAACGGCCGCCAAGCCCGGTGCTGGCTTTGAAATTTCCGCAGATATTCTGTCAATAGCTGGTGACATTGAATACGGGGAATACCTTTCGAGCGAATGCACCACCTGTCATCAAATGAACGGTGCAAGTGACGCTATCCCAAACATCACCGGATGGCCTGCGGATGATTTTGTCACAGCCATGCACGCCTATCGTGAGAAATATAGATCCCACCCGGTGATGCAGATGATCAGTGGGCGTTTATCCAATGATGAGATTGCCGCTTTAGCGGCATATTACAGCAGTCTCAAAAAATGAGGCAAATACATGGAGGAAAGAATGGCTTTAGATAGACGGAAATTTTTAGGAAACACGATTGCGGTTGCAGCAACACTTGCTGCTCCCATGGTTAAAGCTGGCAGTCATGGAAAACCCCGCGTGGTTGTTGTCGGAGGCGGTGCGGGCGGTGCGACAGCAGCACGGTATTTGGCAAAAGACAGCAAAGGTGCTCTTGACGTCACATTGATAGAACCAACACGCACATATTACACATGCTTTTTTTCGAACCTCTATCTTGGAGGCGTTAAGGATATCTCTGATATCGGGCATAGTTATGGCCGTCTTGCGGCCCGCGGTATAAACGTTGTTCATGACTGGGCGATTGGGGTTGATCGCGACACAAAGACGGTGTCACTTGCGGGTGGCGGCGCTGTTTCTTATGACAAACTGATCCTGTCGCCGGGTATCGATTTTGTTGATGGCGCCGTGGACGGCTGGAGTTTGGAAACGCAGAATGCGATGCCACATGCTTATAAGGCGGGATCTCAGAGCGAGTTGTTAAAGGCTCAATTGACCGCTATGCCGCAGGGCGGTGTCTATGCGATGGTCGCGCCTCCCAATCCCTATCGTTGCCCACCCGGCCCCTATGAGCGGGTTTCGATGGTGGCGCATTATTTAAAAGCCAATAACCCGACCGCCAAAATCATCATTGCAGATCCAAAGCCGAAGTTTTCTAAGATGGCACTTTTCCAAGAAGGCTGGGCAAACCACTATGATGGTATGATCGATTGGATCGGTTCCGAATTCGGAGGTGATAACGTTTCGGTCGATGCGGCAGCGATGAATATCACCATCGACGGTGAAGTCACAAAAGTGGATGTCTGCAATGTAATCCCTGCAATGAAAGCGGGACGGATCGCCGAGCTTGCCGGTGTCACTGATGGGAATTGGGCACCGGTACATGCGGCGAGTATGTCGAGTAAGGCTGACCCAGATGTTTATATCTTGGGGGATGCTTCCAGTCAGGGTGATATGCCAAAGTCTGGCTTTTCTGCGAACAGTCAGGCAAAAGTTTGTGCCAATGCGGTGCGTGGCGACTTGACCGGATCAAAAGTTTTTCCGGCGAAGTTCTCCAATACCTGCTGGTCGCTGATTGGTACGAATGATGGTGTCAAAGTCGGTGCCACGTACAAGGCAACGGCTGAAAAAATTGCCAAGGTCGATGGATTTATTTCCAAAACCGGGGAGAGTGCCGATATTCGCAAGGCCACTTATGAAGAGTCGGAAGGTTGGTACACAGGCATCACCACTGATATGTTCAGCTGATATTGTAAGACCGCGGAGGCGAGGGCCTCCGCGGTCTGCGCAAAGAGCTTTGCCGGTAGCAATCCCAGCAAAGGAAAAGCAAAGGTAGATGTATGGACTATCAGAGTTATTTTCGCGACGCACTTGACGCCTTGCGGGGAGAGGGCAACTATCGCCACTTTGCCCAGTTAGAACGCTGCCGGGGACAATTCCCGAAAGCAATTTGTCATAATGGCGGCGGTGAGGTCACAATCTGGTGTTCTAATGACTATCTCGGCATGGGTCAGCATCCTAAGGTCTTACAGGCGATGCATGCAGCGCTAGACCGCGCCGGTGCTGGTGCCGGTGGGACACGGAATATCTCAGGAACCACCAATGATCACGCCATCCTGGAAGCCGAATTGGCAGATTTGCACGGCAAGGAAGCAGCGTTGTTGTTTACCAGCGGATATGTCTCAAACTGGGCTGCACTCGGCACATTGGCGGCCCGCATTCCCAATGTGGCAGTGTTATCAGATTCCTTAAATCATGCATCCATGATTGAGGGTATTCGCCACAGTCGCGCGCAAAAAATAATATGGAAACACAATGATACCAGTGATTTGGAGCTCAAACTTAAGGCGCTGCCCAAAGATCAACCAAAGCTGATTGCCTTTGAGAGTGTCTATTCAATGGATGGAGATATTGCGCCAATTGCAGAAATTTGTGATCTGGCGGAGCGGTATGATGCGATGACCTATCTCGATGAAGTTCATGCGGTGGGTCTTTATGGTCCGCGCGGCGGTGGTATCGCTGAGCGCGAAGAGGTCATGGATCGGGTGACGGTGATCGAAGGCACGCTTGGAAAGGCGTTTGGGGTTCTTGGTGGTTATATCGCAGCATCTGATGAGTTGTGTGATTTCATCCGCTCTTTTGCCAGTGGCTTTATTTTCACCACCGCGTTACCCCCAACGGTGGCAGCTGGGGCTGCCGCCTCGGTTCGCTATCTGAAATCCAGCAGCGACGAGCGTCATATACATCAAAACCGGGTGGCCAAAGTGCGTGCGCGGCTCACAGAAATTGGCCTGCCTCATCTGGACAATTCAAGTCACATCATTCCAATCATTGTGGGTGACCCGGTGAAGTGTAAATATATCTCGGATTTGCTGCTTGCAGAGCACGCGATCTATATCCAACCGATCAATTACCCAACTGTTCCAAAAGGAACTGAAAGACTAAGGATCACACCGTCGCCCGTGCATTCGGACAAAGACATTGATCAACTGATTGACGCTCTAGAGATGCTTTGGACGCAATGCAAATTGGCCAGAAGACCGGCTGCGGCCTGATAATCTGCATCTGTCTGGGCCCGCAACTTAGAAAAGCTTGTCTATGTCCCTTGTTTCTGGGGCGCTATTGACACTCACTGCTATTCAAATTCCATTTGTTCATACACGCGGCCTGCATTTCTCGTGGCTAATTCTTCGAATGTGTCGAGATGCGCATAGGGAGTTTGATCCACATAATACGCCTCGGCAAGGTCTCCGCCTGCATCCAGATGGTCGGCAATTTTGTTCCGCAAATACACCAGATAATCTCTCGTATACCGGCGCACTTGGGCCATATTAGTGGGGTGTCCGTGGCCGGGAATGACATAGGTGGCCTGCAAATTTTCAAATGCGCTGTCCCAAGTCTCAATCCATTCAGCGGTCATCGTGTGCGCAAAGATGGGCAGCAGCCTTTCATGAAATGCCATGTCACCCGCAATCACAAGACTTTGCTTTGGCAACCAAACTGATACATCTCCAGGGCTATGCGCCGGACCCAGATACAAGACCTCAATCCTGAATTGACCCATTTCGACGATGTAATCGTGCTCGAATGTCTTGGTTGGTTTGACCAGAACGGTGCCGTCGGCTTTGCCGCGGTTATAGCGTTTCATCGCCTCAAGACTGTCTGATCCTCGCTGTTCAAATTCATGCACAGCATCGATATGTGCCAAGATCGGCACCTGCTGTTCGAACCAATAAGAATTTCCCAGCATGGCATGGCCCTGACCATTTTCGTTGATCACCAGCTTGACAGGTTGATCCGTGATTAACTTTATTTCATCATGCAGCGCCTTGGCCAGAAGATAAGCAGCACCACCGTTGACCACCACGACCCCATCGCCCGTTACAATAAAACTCAAGTTGTTGTTGTGACCTGTATTCTCATAGGTTGGCGGGGCGGTCGCCCCAATGGCGGACCAGACGCCCGGGATAACTTCTACAGGTTTGGAATATAGCGCAGATCCAGGATATTGATCCGCTATATCCTCACTGGCGTATCCGGCGGGTGCAAAGGTCAGCGCCGCAATACTCAGCGCCCGCAACATCACGCCTCTACCGGTATAAAACGGTAGCTTTCACCGGTCGCTTCGACGCGTCCGATCCCCCCCCCGGGCAGATGAAACCCAAGCAGGATCATTTTTTCGGACACCAGCTGGTCCAATAGCCTTTTGCGCGTTTGAGCGGCTTGTTCAGGGTCTTGATCCGACCCATCATTCCACTGCGGTTTTTTAAAGGCCACATGGTGGTTTGAGACTGCATCTCCCGCGATCAACGCCGAAGTGTTGCCATGGGCAACCTGAAAGCTCATGTGGCCCGCTGTATGTCCCGGGGTAGCAAGCGCTGAGATCCCGGGCAATATTTCATCACCGTCATCAAAAAATACAACTCTTTCTTGAATGGCTTCAAGGCGTCTCTTGGCGCCCACAGCAAACGACACACTGTCTTCGTCTATGGTGTTCACCGTCTCTGGATTCCACCAATAAGCCCATTCTGTCCGGCCGATCATGTAGGTCGCCTCGGTAAAAAGTGGATCGTCGAAATCATCAAGCACCCCCCAGATATGGTCTGGGTGTGCATGGGTGAAAACGACATGTGTGATGTCTTCAGGGCTCAAATCAACAGCATCTAGGCTTTCAATCAGACTGCCAACCGTCGGTGTAAAGTCTGTACCGGATCCCGCGTCAAACAAAATTATATTCGTACCGTCTCGATAGAGAGAAATGTTGCATTCCCGATGTAACTGTTCATCAGACAGCTGGAATTCACGCAGAATTGGGCGTAATTCTTGTTTTGGCATTGGATCGAACACAAAGCTTCCCGGTAAGATAAGGTGCCCGTCGCTCACAGTTGTGAGAGTAGCGTCTCCAATGGCAATTTCGGCCAGCGCAAAGCGAGGCGCGGCCATTGCAACGGGCATACTTACGGCAGCTGACAGGACGGCACGGCGCGTAATTTGCATCTCGTCTCCTATACATTCTATTATTGCAATATGAATTATTGTACGATCCGGGGCAAGGTTTTCTTTTTACACTATTGCTTTGCTCTTGACTGCAGTCTTGCAGGTAACTGATTTCAATCTTCGGTAGCGATCATGATGAAGGCTGAAGAGCCAAAACTTGCGGTTTGTCAAACAGGCCTCTCTCATATTTATTAGTACAAGAGGCGGTGTGTGTGTAGTTTAGTTTAATTTCACACTACAAGCTATTGATTATAATTTTTTTTACAGTTTTTACTTTGATTTTTTGCAAGCCATTTTTTAGGTGGCGCTGAAATCCACCTTTCATCCCGTATATTGGATAATTAATGCTGTGCTGTTTTCAGGGGTCACGCTACTGCACAAAGAACGCCGAATATTATCTGTTTTATGGCCGATTGTTACCAAATCGCAGCGCTTGTTGGCGCATGGCGGGGGTAGGGATGATGGCGTGGCAGGGCGCGAACTGTAAAGAGATGGACGAGGCATTTAAAAAATTAGAGCGTTCTCCGGGCATCGCCGCGCGATTAATCAGGTGAATTTTGCCAAAACTATGCATCTAAGTTGCTGATCCCTGTGATCCTAAATTCCAAAAGCTCGATAGGTTTTTCAAACTCCAAAAACCCCAAGTGTATAATTCGAAGGGTGATTTGTTCGATCCCGTGATCAAATTTGGATGTATGACAACTTCACCTCATTGGCTTGGTTGATTGACTATGGCCCTCACAGTTTCGAATTGGCAGCTGGCCAGTTCAGTGACATGGGTAACCCCTGCCGCTGAATATTTTGAGAAACATACCGTTGTAAGTTAGGTTTGTGCGGCAGGCGTCATGTACAAATGAGTTGCCGGTTAAACCCGCAAAATATATCGCTTTTCATCTGAGATACAGACTATATTTTGTTCGTAGGTTTAGGGTTTAAATATGAAAATTCTGAGTGTAAGCGGCTTTGAACACAAAGTGATTATCACGGGCACGCTGGCCTGGCGCATGATCGGTTCGGATCATAGAATAGCCTATATTTATTTATATTTTTTTGTTATCGTTTACCACTGTGCCCAGAATTTTCAGTCGAGTTTAAACAGGTGGCCTGCCGCTGCGTTGATGAATTACCGTATTGGGGCGACGAAGACGTGGTTCAATCTGCTAAAAACTCGAAAGATATTTTTCTGTTATCTCACTTCCTGCAGTATCGGAGAGCGGCGTGTTTGGTGTAAGTTTGCCTGATCAGAACGAAGAGGTAAAAGTGTGACGAAAAATTTTGTCCTTAACGAGACCTTTTCGGATCTTTATGAAGAGGTCGGCGGTGATCTGAAACTTAGTACAATTTTTGAGGCTGAGGAGCTTTTTAAAGAGCAGCAGGCCAGCGAAGGGTATTACGAATTCTATGATGCGTTGGATGTATTCAACGAATTAAAGCCTTCGGACACGCTGCGATATTCAATGGTTCGGCAAGTCAGAGAGCGTCTTGAACAGATTAAAGCAGTGATTCCCAATTATGACGAATGGGTTCTACCTCTGGTTTCCGAGCAGGTATTTGAACTTTATTTAGACTATCAGGCCGGTCCTGAAGCTCTGGCGCGTGTTGTTGAAATCGAAGAGTTGATTTCGCGCAAAAACAGATACAAAAGCCTTGGAAACCGTTTGTTTTCTGACACTGATAAGCCCGACAGATTGCAAAATATCAGTGAACATGTCGAGAGTGAATTGCTCGATAAAGATTTTTCTGATGAATGGAAAACCGCTTGGATCACACGAGAAACTGCTGCTTATAAATCGTGGCTTAACAACGGTGAGAGTCGAAGGAAGACCGCACTTTATCTTTCAAATATGAGTGGAAAATCAGTTGAAGAGGAAAGAGCGGGCCTTGGATCCAGTCCTGCAGTTCAGGCGCTTTTGAATGATAAAGCAGTGCCTGGGCCAGAGTGGTGGTGCATTGTCACGATGGGTAATATCGAGGATGCACTGGACGACCCGGACATCAAAGATGCCCTGATCGGGGTCAAATTTGCCACCACGTCATCAGTGGGTCGGAATTCGGCGCTGCATATGGCCTGTATGTACGCTGATTTTGAGGTTATGGATGCCTTGATTGACGCGGGTGCAGATGTAAACGAATGGAATTTTGATGGGACTACCCCCTTGCATTTTGTGGCGGCCTTGGAGGGCGCTTCTGAAGTTACAAGAGTAGAGCAAAAATTACAGGCTTTACTGAACGCGGGCGCAGAGATGAATCGCATCGATAATTGGGGGCAAACCCCTCTGCATTGGGCCTGTGCCCATTGGTACCACACGCGCGATCGGGCACCTCTGCATCTGAATGCTCAACAGGTTAAAAGTAAAATTCAACCGGCATTCATGCTCTTAAATGCCGGGGCAGACGCCAAAATTCGCAATAAAAGCGGTAAAACCGCATGGGATTTGGTTCAGGACGGAAAAAAGAAATTTCGTGCAGATGTGAAAAACGGTCTGGAGTGGATGGATCCCTATGAGGTGAGTGATTGCTATCAACTTTTATTAAAGGCTACCTTTGACTGATGTGAATGGCGTTACTACGCAGTCTCGGCACAAGGCTTGCCCCGCAGTTTATGATGTCCTCTGGTATGATCCGCACGGTAGGCTGCGGTCTGTAACGGGGCAGGGCGCAGGGTTACCTCACGATCGTGGTTGCTAAATTGGCAGATCTGACCGATCCACACAACAAACTCTGTCTTTGACAATATTGGGAAGCTTTTTGTTGATTTACCTGAAAAACTAACCATGATGTTGGCAATGCCGTTGACTGTCGCCAGGAGGTCCAAGCCATGTCAAACATCATTTTAATTGTGATCCTGCTTCTGATTTCGGTATTTATTGCCGCATGGGCTGACCGCTGGAACCAGAACCCGGCTATATTCTGGTTTGCCGCACTGTTTTTTCTGCCATTCGGCTTTGTGCAGTTCGTCGATATCAGCCCGTTTGTGATCTTTGCCTGTCCGCTCTTATCTGCAGGTGCGCTTGTTTTGCTCGGGCGCAAAGAGGCGGTCTGAAAGCAAACACTCTGTTTTGAGGTCGCGCCGTGTTGTTAATTGGTTAAGCCACCAGAGGCTTAACCAATAATCGAGAGGGTTAGAAATTAGATTGACGGTTTTACCTAGGCTATCCAGCAGGCGTTAAAACGAACATTTCGTGTTCGATACCCATCTGCTCCACCAACTCGGGCATCCTAATGGCCATGGCTTCTTCCATAGCTTCTTGATCGAAGATTGTCGTTTTTATCACCGCAGTATGATCATTGACCTTGCCAACGACATCATTTTTCATGAATTTCGATCGCATTTCACCATCCGCTTCAAACGCGGCGAGCCATTCTTCGTAGCTCACTTTGCTGAACCTGGCAATTATTAACATTTCCATAGACTTGTTCCTTATTTGCTTCGTTAATAATGCACTATTTAGTAATTAATCCAAGTTTAAATAGTTATTTCTATCTCTCTAATAAGTTCTGTATGAAATTATATCGAACCCTGCGCGGTTATATTAACATATGCATGAGACAGCGGATGCTGTTTTTGTAGATGGTTTCACGCCATACATCTAATTAATATTCTAGCTGAGATAATTGGGCAAACAATCTGGGCAGCACAGGGTGGCGTGGGCGTATTTACATATGTCTGGAAAATAGAATTATGCTTCTTCATATTACTTGTATCAGGCCTTTGGGCTCAGTCATCGCGGAGCACCTAAAAGCTGGCGACTTGTTCCTTTAGCGGAAATTCGAAACTGCAAGGAACATCAGGGCGGGTCATTTGAAATTTGATGTTTTCCTAATTCGGCGTGCTGGCGCCGATCAACTCATGTTTTTCGGAAATTTCATGCTGGCACCGCGGCTTTGGTCCGGTATGTATCACTTGCCGGTGCGGCACCTCATATGAGAAACCTGTCCCCTTGGCCTAAATCTCTGGGTTCTTTAATTCAGTGATTGCAAGCACTCGAGAGACAAATGCTCTTCGCGCGCAACGAAGCTCCGCGTATCGCCCGGTTTCATAATTAAAAATGATAAATATTAATGATTTATATGATTTCTCGCGCCAATTGGGCGGTGGTGTCATCTTGCAGCGTGGTCACTATGACCAGTGTTTCTAGACAAAAAACTGACGTGAGGGGTATGAGTGTTTTACAAAGCAAATTAATGATTGAAACGCCTTGCATTCTAAAGTGTAGAATACTAACTAAAGTATAATTCAGAAGGTCTGACTGATGGAAGGCTGCCAGCTTGTAACAGAGCAAGCCAATAACTCAGTCGATATAGTACGGTATGGTCCGGTACAGATTCAGTCATACCATTCTCTTTTTATTGAGGTGTTACGCTATGGGTCATAATGGAAAAAAAAGAGTAAAGATTATTATGTTAAAACGATCTATGGCTGCAGGCCTTGTTGCAATTACACTTTTATTTGGGTGCGTGTCATCTGAACTTCAAAGCGCTGACGATATCATTGTTTCCGAACCTCGCGAGATAAAAAATGATTGGGATGTGCCTTTGACGGTTGATGAATTGCTTGAAATTAGGCTGATTTCGCAAAAACTGTATAAACTTAGCGGTCAGACGGGTAAACCGCATACGCTTACCGGGCAACATAAGATGTCTGGATACCTTTTTTTTGAGGGCAGTAGAAAAGATTCTGGCGTGTTCGGACGGAATTATTTGACCGTAGACTTTGACGCCCGGCATTTTTCGTTCGAGGCCCATGGTTTTAGAGAGTTTGACATATCTGACGAGCAAGCACCCGTTTTATTGACAGGCGACGTTGTGAATGGCGGTCATTTATCTGGGGTTGGAACCATCGGCTTAGGTCGAAAAGAAATGAATTTCACCTATGTCGGTGAGCTAGAGTTTGGCGGGTCAAAGATCAAAGTTAATTTGCCGGCATTAGGATGGATTCTTGCGGATGACGGAACGCATTATTTGTACTTTATGGCGGAAGGGAAAGCCGCTGGCCATTCGATTTCAGGAGGTGGCTTCGCAACTTTGGATCGGTAATCTGTTATGGGCGCTGGTTGGGTCAAAGCATCAGCACCTTGGTTCTGGCAAGACTGCCTTTGTTATATGCTTAAATTGGATGGCGTGGGTGTCGCAAACTAAAATAATGCCTCGCCGTGGTCTGGGATAAACACAGCTCATAAGCGGGGTTTGAACTGCCAAGCCCTGCGTCTCTTTTTTGACAAACCAAACTGCTATTCGATTGCCGCGCGTGGCGACGGTAAGAAACCCGTTTATTGCCTTTACACCGAGCACAGCCTCCATCTCTTGAAAAAGAGCGGAATAAAAATTGGTCAAATCAGCAAGACGCAGCCTTGGGGTTGCTCTGGTTCAGGGATTCAATTTCAGGATTTGCAAAAAAACCCACCAATCGTGCACAAAGATTGGTTTGAAAAGCGTTTTTAAAAGAAAGGGGCCGTCTTAAGTCTGCGGAACCTATGGCGTTGACCCTTGCAGTTCAATAAGGCTGATGTTTACATTGAAGCAAAGAAAATACACTTCATTCCTAAGTGTAGGTTTTTGACTGTGACCATTTTAGGTGAGGAACAGATAATGAAGGGGGCCTTAATCGGGTGTGGCTTTTTCGCCCAAAATCAACTGAACGCTTGGCGGGATATTTCTGAAGTTGATATTGTAGCCCTTTGCGACGTCAACACAGTTTCAATGCGGAAAACCGGTCAAGTATTTGGCATAAATCGTTTATACTCTGACGCGGAGCATTTATTTTCTGATGGGGGTTTTGATTTTGTCGATATCGCAACCACGGTTCCCTCTCATCGGCCTCTGGTCGAAATGGCTGCAAAATCGGGCGTAGACGTTATCTGTCAAAAGCCCTTTGCCGAAAATATGGATGATGCGCGGGCAATGGTTTCTGCCGTGCAATCTTCCGGCAAAACCTTGATGGTACATGAAAATTTTCGGTGGCAATCTCCTGTTCAAGCCGCATTAAAGACTGTAAGATCCGGTGCTATAGGTAAGCCCTTTTTCGGGCGTGTCAGTTTTCGATCTGGGTATGATGTGTTTTCCGGCCAACCCTATCTGGCAGATGGCGCGCGCTTTATCATAGAAGATCTTGGTATCCACATTCTTGATATTGCCCGGGCATTTTTTGGGGATGTCAAAAGTATCACTGCCACAACCAAACGCATTAACCCCAGGATTCAGGGGGAAGATGTCGCAACAATGCTGTTATCCCATCATACTGGGGTAACCAGTGTGGTAGACTGTTCTTATGCCACGCGCCGACAACCCGAGACCTTCCCGCAATCCTTGCTGGAAATTGATGGGGACATCGGCACACTACGGTTAGATGCGGATTATAAACTCACCGTGCAGGGCAAAACCCAGATGGAAAAAGACGTCTCGCCTAAACTTTTACCCTGGGCTGAAAAACCTTGGCATAACATACAAGAGAGCGTCCACACCATTCAGCAACATTTCGTTGATTGTCTTACCTCAGGGCTAGAACCAGAAACCTCAGGAGCGGATAATCTTAAGACTTTGGCCCTTGTTGAGGCTGCTTATCTCTCTGCAGCGCAAGATCGTAAAATCGATCTATCTGAAATATGAAAACCCGCCAAGAACTTTATGGCACTGAGCAACCGCCGGTTTCAAATCAACCCTTTTTGCGGTCTCCTTGGTCATTCTCCTATCAAACCGGTGCCTTGCGTCACATTAAAATCAACGGTAGCGAGGCAATTCGTGGTATTTCTTTTCTTGTCAGGGATCGCGATTGGGGGACCCTAGATCCGGTACTTGAAAACGAGAAAATTCTGCAAACGGCCTCGGCTTTAAGCATTTCCTATGATGCGGTTTTTCATAATCAAGACTCCCGCTTAGATGTTCGTATTACGATTGTCGTCAAGCCTGATTGTCTGACGGTAACGGCAAAAGGTCGTGCATCGGGGGCCTTTGAGACCAATCGTGCCGGGTTTACGGTCCTGCACCCCATTTGTGACGTTGCCGGGCATAATGTTACGGTGGACCACAGCGATGGCACCCGCGAAGAAACAACGTTCCCCGATTTTATAGAACCATGGCAACCGTTTGTTGATATCACCGCCTTAACCCATCGGGTAAATGATTTATCTGTGACCTGTCAGTTTCAGGGGGATACCTTTGAAATGGAGGACCAGCGTCAATGGGGGGATGCGTCATTCAAAACATATAATCGTCCTCTGGCAAAACCTTGGCCGTATAAAATTGAGGACGGGTCGGTGTTGGAGCAATCCGTTTGTTTAACTTGGTCAGCTTGCGATAAAGCGCCTTCTGTCTTGAAAAAGTCAAGTATTCTGGAGGCTAATTTTCCTGAAATGGCATTGGTTATGACCCCGGATGACGCAGAACGACTGGCGAAAAATCCCAGTGATCTGGCCGCGATCAAACCTCAGCGTTTACTTTGTCATTTTGATACCGTGCTAGGGCACACATCGGCTCAATTTCAAGCCTTTGCAAAAGCACAGGCGGCCTTTCCGAAAGTCCGTTTTGATTTAGAATTAATCTGCAAATGCGATCCAGACCCGAGGCCCGAATTATATGCGCTTGCAGGTGAAATGCAGGCCGCCAGTTTTAATCCTGCAAGTGTTCTCGTTTGTCCGTCTGTTGATCGTCAGTCCACGCCTCCGGGGTCAGATTGGCCTGACTGCCCGCCTTTGGAACGGGTTCATGAAGCCGCCTCTTTGGCTTTTGTCGGGGTCGTTCGGGGCGGTGGCATGGTCAGTTTTTTTCCAGAATTGAATCGCAAACGCCCGCCGGTACATTTGCTGGATTTCGTCAGTCACGGCCTTTGTCCGATTGTGCATGCAGCCGACGATATCTCCGTTATGGAAACCCTTGAGACCATTCCTCATATCACCCGTTCTATGCGCGCTATTATTGGTGAGACACCGTATCGGATCGGGCCTGCCACACTGGCGATGCGCCAAAACCCGTATGGAGAACGCACAATCCCAAACCCGCATGATCAGCGGATTTGCATGACGGACGATGATCCGCGTCATCGAGGGGATTTTGCCGCGGCTTATGTAATTGGCTTAGCAACGGTGCTTGCGCCGGCAGAAATCGCAGTGTGGACACCCGCAGCGCTATATGGCCATCGCGGAGTTGTCGCCGACAAAGGCCAATGGCCGATCGCAAGAGCGCTTAAGTGCCTTGCCTCTCTTGCGGGGCAACCGGTGTTTTCCGCAGAGTGTGCTGATGGACTGGCTCAGCTGTGGGTTGGAAAAACACGGCTGACCGCTAACCTTACGTCCGATCAAAATGGCCCGCTTGCTCCTTTTGAATGGCGGTAAGAGAAACACAGAGGTTAATTTTTTAGACTTTGAACCTACGCGAATGTTCCGGTGAAAGATTGCTGCGTTATTTGCAGATAGAGACAACCGATGCCTTTACAGCTTTCGGATCAAATATATTATCCAGCCAGTCTTCCTTGAAAATTACTGGCTCGGCCTCTTTGATGGCCTGCATGCATCCATCTGAAAGCTTACCATTGGGTTGAACGCCAAAGGCAACAGCAAGCAGGATAGTCAAATGACCGAGTATAAAGTCTTCTGCGGCCTGATAGGGCACGCCTCTACGGGCGGCTTCATCGGTTGCATCTTTAAGAACTTTAGCAAAAGTCGCGCCAACAGATTCGGATAATGCAGGTTCTAGGATAGCCATTTGTTCGACAGTGCAACGGTGAGAGCGCATGACGGGTCGATAAAAACTTCGCGCGATCTGTTCACACAGGTGGTAATGTTCCTCTGGGCCCTGTGCCAACGCGCATATAATGTGCTGCTTGGCTGCGATGCCGCCAAAGTAATCTTTTTGGGCATTTGGCTCTGTCTCATTGTTGAACAAAGGGGGATGGCAAGGGTGCGCCACAAAATATGTGATATCGGATCGGTCAGGAAGTGTTCCGGCATGGGGCGCTGCTGCATCCAGCATAATAATTGCGGTTCCCGGTTTCAGTTCGGTGATAAATTCGGCCAACACTTTTCCGATCAAACGGTCTGGGACCGCTAAGATAACCGCATCAGCCGCAGTGATTGCTTGCTCTCTGGGGACACAGCTTAAGCCGGTTTGTTGTTTGAAACGTTCTTGCCCCTCGGGGCTGATCTCTACATGAGAGACCTCATATTTTGTTTCCTTAAGATTGGTTGCTAAGCGCAATCCCATCTTTCCACCCGCGCCGATGAGTGCAATTTTATTCATGTATCAATCCCCGTTTTGCGCGCTCAATATTTCAATTGAGCAGCTATATTCATCATAACGTAACTCCGCCCTTGGCTTTCACGAAAAACTCTTGCGTGCCCATTTGACCGCCCTTTAATGTCACTTCTAGGCCGTTGATGCCAGACGGTGCGCAGCTATGCAGTTTGCAAAGGGGGGCCCCAGGTTCAATGGGCGCAACAAATGACAGGGCTGTTGCCTGCAAGACGGAAAGAGCATGGCCTGAGGTGTCTCCGCCGCAGATCGCAATACGCGGCACAGCAGTTTGCAAGCGAATTTCTTCGGCGAGTTTGCCCAGAGATTTTGCCAGCCTTTCGTATGTGGTCTGTGCCGAGGTGTCGCTGTGTTCTAATGCATTTAACATGCGGGGGATTGCGGGGTCGTCCGGACCTCGTGCGGTCGCGACAATCACGTCTTGGCCCTGCGATAAAAGCCCAAGACAAGACTTTTTTACCCGCGCGACTTCCGCATCCACTGCGGTCTGCTCAATTGCTGTTGCGGCGTTAAAATCTACAACTTGAAAGCCCTGAGATTCAGCAAAAGCGATTTGACCCGCCGTCGTTGGTGAACAGGAGCCCGAAATTGCAAAAAGACAGTCCACAGGGTTGAGCGTGGCTTCTGCAGATGGCGCTGCAAGCCGTCCGCAGGCCTTCCAATAGGCCACAAGTGCATATTCGACCCCTTGAGACCCGACAGTGAACTTTGGGTTTGCGCCATCGCGCCAAATAACTCTGCCTGCTTCGATTAGCGTTTCCTCATCCAAAACATCAATCGCTATAATCCGTGCGCCCCCCTCCAAATGGCGGTCGATCATTTCGTCGGATTTGCCCGCCTTCATCATCGCCAGATCAATTACTTTTACCTTTAGCTGGGTTTGTTGGGCTAAATGTTGCCCTAAGTCAGCTTCCGATGCGGGCGTCACAGGGTGGCAGGACATCACCGGATGCCTGTCAATTCTGTACACCTGCTGTCCGTCTGCTGCAAACAGAGTTCCGAACGCTTGATAACGACGAATGGCTGGAGCCCCCACCACCAGCGGCACCCAGTCTTTATCAAACAGCGCACTTCCGATTTCAGCCGCCACACCGATAGACCCAATTTCAGGAGAGGAATCAAAGGTTGAACAGACTTTATAATGCAAAATCGGGGCGTTGAATTTTGCGAGGGAGTGCAAAATATTCGGGAGATGCGCCTTCATCCACTCCGGGCTTTTTGATCGTGCCACACCGGCCACGCCAATCGCCTGCAAATGTGGATACTCATCTAAAATGCGCACGTCGGGGGGGGCCATGAACAGCATCGTCGGAATGCCTGCCCGGTTCAAAATTTCCATCACAGCCGTAGAGCCCGTAAAGTCATCGCCGTAAAACGTAAGCCAGGGGGTCATCATCGACCTCAATACGCTTTTAAAGCGGTTGCGAGTTCGGGATGATTTAGTGCATGTTTGGAAATCTTGATGCCTTGCATGGCGGCGTTCCATGCCTCTTTCATGGCAATGACGCCTGCCTCAACACCGTTTGGATGCGCAACAATTCCGCCGCCGGCTGTGATAATTAAATCGGGCGATCCGACGGCTGCCAATGTTGCAGCGGCTTGGTGAATTGTCTGGCCAGAGGAAAACACCGGAACTGCCCGCATCGGAGCCTGTTCAAACAATGGGTCTGCCAACGACCTTGCCGAGGTAACAACACTTTCGTTGCTCTCACAAAACTTATTATCAAGACCATTTACGTGCATGTGATCGGCCCCGACCAATCTCCAGAGTTTTGACCAAGCAGGAAACGACCATCCTAAGAGGGGTTCGCGGGTCAAAGCACCCCAGCCGGCCCTGTGCGCATGGATTGGCAATTCCGAGTGACGTGCCAGTTCAATCATCCCGGACATCCCAACTGAATTTACACTTGCCATCACGCACGTACCCCCTTGGTCTTTCACAAAATCATGCCTGTGACGCATTTCGTCTATTTCGCCGGTGAGGTTGAACGCCACCATTACCTTATGGCTGGTTTTATCAGCGGCGGTCTCCACGGCTTGCATGACAGCTTTTACCCGATCCTCGAAACGGCACGCGGGCCCATCGGCCTGAAGTTCGTCATCCTTGATAAAATCAATGCCGCCGGCACAAAGTTCTGCGACCAAGGCCCCGGTTGCCTCGGCCGAAAGGCCTACGCTTGGTTTAATGATGGTTCCTATCAGAGGCCGTCCCTGCACGCCGGATAGACTTCTCGTTCCTTTTATACCGAATTTCGGTCCTGGGTACTGCTGGGAAAATTCTATCGGTAATCTAACATCCAAAAGACGAATTCCAGACAGAGACTGTAGTTCGAATAGATTTCCAGCAATAGTCGACATTAGATTTGGCAGAGAAGGCCCTATATTATCCAGCGGCCAGGTTAAGGTCACTTTGGCCCTGCGCCAGCTCTGCCCCTTGGCTGGACGCGTTGCACCTAACAAAGAGGCCGCATTGACAGTTTCCAGTTCCTCAATTTTTTCAATCCGAGCTGCGGCGCGCTCTTTAAGTTGTGGTGTTTCTCTTGGTACAGCGCGAAAGGTTCCCGAGGATTGTTCACCCGCTATTATTTCGGCAGCAACCCTTGGATCGATGGATGTTTCAATCAGATAATCAGCTTCTATTCGCCTGGGGTCTAATACGGTAGACGTCATGTTATCGGGCCTATGATCGTTCATAAAGAGACAGCGCGGAGATACGGGACGCTTAAAACGGCAGATATTTATTTCAAGCTGTTCAATGGGTCTGTCTTCAATGTTAGCTCATGTTCCATTTTCGGTCTATTATGATTTTAAATACCCAAGACAAAATCCCGCAATAAAAATGCTGCGGTTTGCACTCACGTGTTGGAAATGGGTAAAAAAGCGCGCATTTTATGATATCATAGTTATCTTGTGGGCGGGTGTCTCTTCACCCTAGTAATGGAGTATGTTTACGCCAAAAAACTTTGGCTGGACTGGTGGAAAACAATCAATCTCAACGGACTTTATCTGCCTTAATGTCGGGCCAAGCCAAAGTGACATGGGATAACAGCTGCAAGAAACTGCTGCGTCTATCCATTCGAACTCGTTAATGCTTCATGGCTCAGCCACTTGCGGGTAAAGTCTCGATCTCAACCGCTTCGTTCAAGAACAACGTCTTGGCACAGGCCGCATCCAGTTCGATGGTTGTCTTTACGTTTTGGGATTCTAAATTGGCCTCGGTGCCGACCAGTGAGAATATACCAGGGCAAGTCTGCCCATTAATACGGACCACATTCACTGGGTTGCCAACCACAACGCCTCCGGACGCGGTATCAACGAGCTGATCCACAAACACGAATGTTTCAACACTTTTTTCATCGGGGGCATAAATCTGCGCGGCCAATGAGCCTGCCGAAACACAATCTCCAATATTGGGCTCAAAATTTAATAATACGCCATCAAAAGGGGCGCGCACGGTCAACGCCTCAAGATCCAATTGACGGGCTTGCACCTCCAACTGGCCAATTTCTAGTGCAATATCGGCGCGGGACCTCGCTGAGATGGCGCGTTCCAGTGCCTCCTCGGTCCGGTCGACGGTAAAGGTTGCGTCAAGCTTGCGGCGTTCCGCTGTTTCCAATGCTGTCTCATTTACCAAACCGCGCTGGAACAACACGCGGGTGCGTTCAAATTCGCGGTCGACAAAATCCTGTTCTTCTTTCACGCGGGAGACGTTGGCATTGGCCACAGTAATTGCAAACTCGCTTTCCTCGGCTGCGGCCTGCAGATCGTTGACCCGAGCACTGGCGGATTTGACGGCAAGCGTTGCAGCCCGATCATCGAGTTCAACCAGCATTTGGCCCGCCGTGGCTTTGCCCATTTTTACAGCCGCCTGAGACAGCCCGGTGATGCATCCCCCAGCTTCATAAGACAATCCGGTTTTATTGTCGGCAACAACCGTACCAGCTAGATTAATGGTTTGGAAAACGTCCTGTGAAAAGGCTGGCATGGCCAAAGTGGCGAGGGCCAGTCCGAGTTTAATGGGAACCAAAGGGTTGTGCATCATAAGCCTCCAAACAGTTTTGTCGATGGTGGCAAGTTTAAAGAGGGAGTCAAGGGGGGAATGGAATTGAGCCGGGCCCCTTAAGCCTTATCAGTCTTGAAAATGGCAGATACTTTCATGGGTAAAGGATACGAAGGTGCAATCGAAGAACGGCCTATAGTTTTTTAATCTTCAATCTCGGTTGGACGCTTAATCAAAAGCGAACAGCAGGCGCGATCTATACTGATAGATTGAAAACCTGTTTAATCTGCAAATATTCAGTCACCCGCCGACCCCGTCTGTGTGACCTGTAACCTGCTGACGCTGCGCAACCCAAGCAACACTTTGTACAGGTCTTGCACTCACATCCCACCCTACAAGCGGCGGCTCTCTTGGGGGTGGCAGCAACGATTGGATTAAAATGTCTACCTGTTGAATGATATTCTCATGAAAATTAAAAAGGGCGCACAATTGTAGCAACGGGTAAAATTTAAAACCCGCGCTTGTCGCAGTTCGGGCATCCCGTGCGTATTGCGGTTTGGTAATACCAAAGGATAACTTGTCCAGACGCGGCCTTTGCGCGTTACCCTTTACTGCGCGGCGTTCAAAGCCCAGTAAGCTTCGGTGCCGTATAGGTTATCATTGTCTTGCGCCAGATCCCACGGCGTCTTCCCATCATAATTTTTGGCCCGTGCATTCGCACCAGTTTTTAATAAAAAAGCGACATTCTCTGGGCTGCCCGCCCAAGCGGCCACGTGAAGAGCGGTATCGCCGCGTATATCTCGAGCGGATATATCTGCGCCCGCCTCAAGCAGAACCTGAATAGTATCAGGAGCGCCGATCCAACCCGCCCAATGCAGGGGCCGGTAGCCTGATTTATTGTGGCCATTCACATCAAATCCTGTGTCTAATAAATCCTGCACGTCCGAGACATCTGCCCATTTCCACCAGAAAATATCGCAAAGATCGCCACATTCAGCCCACGCCGCTTGCCCCAAAAGGCTCGCGATTGCGAAGGTGGCCGAGAAGACATGTTTTTTCATGCGATTATACATCCGAATAGATATACTCTACGTCTTTCCAGCAGTCCGTCGGAAAGATCCAAATCACCTCTAGTGGCGTGTCACCGGTATTCCTCAAACCGTGTTTTTCATTGTTTGGAATATAAACACAGTCACTTTCCGAAACCGACCTGCTTTTGCCGTTTGGCATCAGCAAACGACCAGAGCCGCTTTTGATGAGGTAAACTTCTTGAGGCGCATGGGTATGAAGGGGAAGCTCGTCTTCAACCGGAATAATCAAGCACCCAACAGAAATTCCATGGCTGCTATTTTTAGTGGAATCGACCAAGTAACACCAGCGCAGGTCTGGGTTTGCTCCGCGGGCGACCCTTTCTTTTGTGTGCTGGTTCCATTCGGCCTGCTCTATTTTGTTTACAAAAATTTTTTCCAATCACCCCCCCCCTGTGCTTTCTGGCTTCGCTGCCAAGCTTAGGCCCAATGGGATTGATCCCACGCTGAGGGTATGCGCTAATCACACCCCAAGTCAAAACCTCTAGCCCGTCAAACCATTGTGATATTGACACCTAAGGGTTGTTTGTGTGCAGAGTTTTTGTCAACAGTTTAATCCTTAACTGCTCCCATTGTTAAAGCACGGACCAATTGACGCTGGCAGATTAAGATTAAAATAAATGCAGGTAAAAGGGCCGAGGTCCCTAAAGCTGATGCGTAGCCATAGGTCCAAGAACTAAATGTTGTGATTTTGACCGGGACTGTCTGAATGGTATTTGTAAGAAATACGGCAAGAATAAACTCCGTCCAAGAAAACACAAAACAAAGAATAGCCGTAGCCGCAATGCCACCCCACATCATCGGTAAATGTATTTTCCAAAAGCACTGTTGTCGGGTTGCACCATCGATCATGGCGGCGTCGTCAATTGCGAACGGAATATCGTCCATGAATGATTTTAACAGTAATAGGGCAAGCGGCAGGTTGATTAACGTGTGGGCAAAAATGAGACCGAGGTGCGTATCGTGCAATCGTAAGTCACGAAAAACAAAAACCAAGGGAATAATAATTGCGATTGGCGGCAGGATTCTTTGAAGCAGTATGATATTCAAATATGGTTTGTCGCGAAGAGACCGCATGCGTGAAAGCGCAAAGGCCGCCATAAGGGCTATTATTGTGGTTAAAACAGTGGAACCCCCGGCAATAATCGTGGATGAAATTATTGAACTGCGTCCCTCCATTGTGGTGTTCCAGTCCGATCCCAAGACCATGTAATAGTTCGCTAATGTCGGTTCAAAATCGAAAAAAACCGCTCTATCGCGGTCAAATATGGCAGAGGCTGGTTTGATTGAAGTCAACGCCCACCAACCAATTGGGAACAGAAAAAGCCCCACTATCGCGATGGAAAAACAATACCGAAGCTTTGCAAGCATTGTTTTTTTCAAAATGCAGCTCCTTAACCCGTTGACGACATAGAAAAGTGCATCATCGTTTTTTAATTTTCCCTCTGCAAATACTCTATAATTAAGTGTAAACAGCAGAGCCAGTATTTAGAGATTACCCCAAGAGCAATGCTTTAACCCTCGCTCGGAGAAGGTCACATCCGGGTGATGAATTCGGTGACACCAACAAAAAGCACAAACAACCCTATTAATCCGCTCAAAGCCAACAGCAGGGGTGTCATGTCGGCAGCGTTACTCTCTGCGGTTTCTTTTTGAGACATTGCGCGCCGGACCAAAAGCACAGCCATGATAACAACAAGTAAAATGGGAAGAAATCTCAATATCAGCACCGAATGACAGCTCCTATTTTTCTCAGTGTACCATATCAAATAGGGCAAATGTGGGAAGAGCGGAATTGAAAATAATTGTCGGAGTACGTTCGGTCCCCTCGCAACCAACAGGCCACATAAATTCTTGTTGTGCCCCCGGTCACCTCAGTTACCTTTGCTGACATTGTCCCGGTGTCTATTAATATGAAAATAAATTAGAAGGACGGCCACCCGATGATCGATGGACTGAGCCATATAACGTTTATCGTAAGCGATCTCGACAAAATGGAAGTTATCTTGATGAAGGTTCTTGATGCGAAAAAAATATATGACAGCGGTGATAGAACCTATTCACTGTCAAAGGAGCGTTTTTTTAATATCGGTGGTATCTGGGTGGCGACGATGGAGGGTGAGCCGCTACGCGACAAAACTTATAACCATGTGGCCTTCAAAATGGCCGTTGAGGACTATGACAAAAAATTGCAACGCATTCAGGCCCTTGGTTTAGAGGTCAGGGAAGGCCGGTCTCGCGTCGACGGTGAGGGGCGCTCGATCTACTTCTACGATTTTGACAACCATATGTTCGAACTGCACAGCGGGACTTTGCAAGACCGCTTGCGTTGTTATGATAAAGCCTGAGAACAACCAGTCGCGGCAGCTCTGCCAAATAAGTAACTTGGCCTCAAAAGCGGTCATCTAACCTTTTATTCTTAATCCATAGTTCCTGATTAAATATTATTTATCAAAGCGAACATTGCTCGAAACAGACTGAACCTAAACCCTGATAGAACTATTATTTTGCGTACCGCAGTAACGTAGCGCCGAGCAAGGTAGTCATCGTCGCAAATACTTTTAAAAGGCTGAGCCGTTCCTTCAGGAAGAACACGCCGATGAGCAAAGCGAAAACGATGCTTGTCTCACGCAGCGCAGTGACAAGCGCAATCGGAGCCTGTGTAAACGCCCAAGTTACCAACGCGTAGGCGACAAAAGATGCTGTACCACCAATTGCCATTACACGTACTCCACGACGCGGGATAGACCAGAGCGTTTTTGGGGATTTCCATAGAAGGTACAGCGCCATAAGTGTGCCGTTTCCAATTGCAAGCCAGCAATAAAACCCAAGCGATGTTCCAGCGATGCGCGCACCAAGACCGTCAATCAAAGAGTAGGACGCAATAAATAGGCCGGTAATAACAGCCAGAAACGCCGCCTTGCGGTTTGCAAGTCCGTCTGACCGCCGAACAAGAGTGAGGCTGATTATTCCAACGCCAATAATCATAACAGCAAGCAGTTCTATGCCCGAGAGTTGTGTGCCAAGGATCGTTATTGAAACCAGGGCAACGATCAAGGGAGCAGAGCCGCGCGCAATCGGATAAACCTGTGTCAAGTCGCCTGTTTCATAGGATTTAAGTAGGAAGATTTGATACCCAAGATGCAGTGCAATACCACTGAACAGATAAGGCAGGCTTGCAGCCTCAGGTATGGGCACAACCGGCAAGCTGATGGCCGCGATGGGAACATGCCCAATCACCACAGCGCCCATACTAAGTGCTTTGTCGGTGCTTCCTTTGACCAGAGCGTTCCATGCAGCGTGAAGAACGGCGGCGCCCATGACTGCAACAAACACGAGACTGGTCAAAATTTCACCCCTCAATAAATCATTGTCGAGCTCGACATTAGACAGATTGCAGCGTTCTGCAAAGTGGCCTCTGACCCGACATTGAATTGTTTTTCAAGTGAGGTTTATGGAAAGGCTTTCGATGGGCACTTGAGTGCTGTTTTTGATTTCCACCCTGTCGCGCATACCCACCCAGTAACGCAAACGAATGCTGGATATGGGGTAAAGACATCTTGGGATATTATTCTCACCGCACCCAAAGATACTTAAAGGTAAGCCATTAAAAGCATTGTTTGACGCCGTATAACTGAGGCCGGCGATGTCTTGCAGTGACCTGACCGAAGAGCAACTGTTTGGAAAAGTTCGCCAGTTGCTTTTCGGTTTTTCCCTTCTAGATGCGCCGCAGACTATCGCAGCTTGAGATTAAATTAGCCGTTTGCCTCACGAATTTTATCGGCTGCATCTTTGTCGAAGGTAATAGCATTGTCACCCAATAAAGTGTCCAACTCGCCCGACAGCGTCATTTCAGTTATGATATCACAGCCCCCGACAAACTCGCCTTTTACATACAGCTGTGGCACCGTCGGCCAATCGGAATAATCTTTGATTCCTTGGCGGATTTGATCATCGGCCAGAACGTTTACGTCTTGATAGTCGATGGCCATATAATTCAGCACCCCGGCCACACGCGAGGAAAATCCGCATTGCGGCATGGCTTTCGTGCCCTTCATGAACAAAACCACATCATGATTTTTTACGGTCTGTTCGATTTCGGTCTTTGCATCTGTCATGGGATTTTCCTTTAGTCGGTTGTCTCTGGGGCTTTGGTTGTCAGGGCCAGCGCATGCAACTGTCCGTTCGAGCCCTCCATTTGAGTTTTTAAAGCAGCATAAACAGCGCGTTGTTGCTGCACGCGGTTTTTACCGCGAAAACTTTCGTCGATCACCTCGGCAGCATAGTGATTCCCGTCTCCCGCCAAATCAGTTATCGTGATGCTGGCTGTTGGAAATTGCGCGCGTATCAGGTCTTCTATTTCTTTGGCTTCGATGGCCATGGCGGTATTCCTAGTGGTTAGTAGAACAACAGTAGACCTCACATCTGTGGCCTGCAAGCCACCAGATCAAGTGAAAAGATCATAAAACGTTGCAGTATAAATTGCGCGCATCTCCTCGAGAGGGGCCTCACGGCTACCGAACTTTATGGTTTGCCCTGAAAACCGGCCAATGCTTGCAATCGCGACATCAAGCTGACCCGCAGCAATCATCAGCGCCTCGGCCTGATCAAAGTTGCACGCCACCAGATACCGCGCTTGGTCTTCGCCGAATAACTGTGCACAGTCTTCGGTTTCCAGCTGAACACCAACATCACCAGCTTCGGCCATCTCAAAGGCGGCCAGAGCCAGCCCGCCGTCAGAAAGGTCGGTGCAGGCGCGGATATTGTCGCGGTTGTCGAGAATAAACTGACCGTTGCGGCGTTCAGCGCTTAAATCAACACTTGGGGCATCTCCATCGGTCCGGTTGAAAACCTCGGCCAGTAACGCCGATTGACCTAAATGACCATCACTGTGACCGATCAGCAATGCAAGGTGTCCGTCACGGGCCACCCCGTCGATCGGGTCTTGTTGGGCTTCGATCAACCCAACCGCACCAATGGTTGGCGTCGGCAAAATGGCAGTGCCATCGGTTTCATTATACAAAGATACATTGCCAGAAACGATTGGCATATCCAATGCGGTGACGGCTGCAGAAATACCTTTGATCGCCCCGACAAACTGGCCCATGATCTCGGGCTTTTCAGGATTGCCAAAATTCATATTATCAGTGGTGGCCAATGGTTTCGCCCCTACGGAAATCAGGTTGCGATAGGCTTCTGCCACCGCTTGTTTGCCTCCCTCGAAGGGGTTGGCCTGCACATAACGCGGCGTGACATCACTGGTGAAAGCCAATGATTTTTCGCTGCCATGCACCCGCACGATGCCTGCGCCTAAGCCGGGCGCCCGCAGAGTATCAGCCATTACAGTGCTGTCATACTGGTCGTAGACCCAATGTTTGGCCGCGTAGTTGGGGCTGTTTAAAAGCGCCTTGAGACCGTCGATGGGATCAATTTGTGGCACGCTTTGCAAGTCTACGGCAGTCGGGGTTTCCACCCAAGGACGATCATATTCCGGCGCGGTACCCGACAGGGCCTTTAGCGGCAGATCGGCTTCGATTTTGCCGTTCAGCTCAATCAAAAAACGGTCTTCTGCAAGCGTGTGTCCGACAATGGCAAAATCCAGATCCCATTTGTCAAACACCGCTTTGGCCACGGCTTCTTTATCGGGATCCAGCACCATCAGCATACGTTCTTGGGATTCCGATAACATCATTTCATAGGCCGTCATATTGGCTTCACGGGTGGGTACGTTTTCCAAAATAAGATGCACACCAAGATTGCCTTTGTCACCCATCTCAACCGCCGAACAGGTAAGTCCTGCGGCGCCCATGTCTTGGATAGAGATCACGGCACCGGTTTGCATCAGTTCCAGACAAGCTTCCATCAGACGTTTTTCAGTAAATGGATCTCCGACCTGTACTGTGGGGCGTTTCTCTTCGATCGTATCGTCAAACTCGGCGCTGGCCATCGTGGCGCCACCGACGCCGTCGCGGCCGGTCTTAGCACCCAGATACACCACAGGCATGCCTACACCCGAGGCAGCAGAGTAAAAAATCTTGTCAGAGTCAGCCAGACCTGCTGCAAATGCATTGACCAGACAATTGCCGTTATAGGCCGGATCGAACCGAACCTCACCGCCGACAGTCGGTACGCCAAAGCAATTGCCATACCCACCGATTCCTGAAACCACCCCGTGTACCAACTGCTTGGTCTTGGGATGGTCCGTGGCACCGAAAGACAGCGAATTCATCGCCGCTATGGGGCGTGCACCCATGGTGAATACATCACGCAAGATGCCGCCCATGCCGGTCGCCGCCCCTTGATAGGGTTCAATATAAGATGGGTGGTTATGACTTTCCATTTTGAACACTACCGCCTGCCCATCACCGATATCCACCACACCTGCGTTCTCTCCGGGTCCGCAAATCACCTGAGGCCCGGTAGTTGGCAGGGTGCGCAACCAGCGCTTGGACGATTTATACGAGCAGTGTTCGTTCCACATCGCAGAGAATATGCCGAGTTCGGTAAAGCTGGGTTCACGATCCAGCAAGCGGATGATTTCTGCATATTCGTCGGAGTTTAATCCATGGGCGGAAATCAGATCTTCACTAATGGCGGGTTGGGTCATAATTTGGTGGCGCTCCCATGGCAGATATAGCGCCTGTCTTAAAACAATGCGCTCGGGCATGGAAGGGGCCGGCTTACTTGATCTGTGTTTGAGACCGGTTTTATTATTCGGTACCGACTGAAAATACCGAGGTGGCATATTGGTGGCTATCGTGGATGTTTCAGGCGGTGCGCTGGAGTCTTGATGTGATGAGTGCCAACACACAGGTTTTACCCGAGTGTATGTGCGTTGATCGCCTGCGCAAACGCTTGACTGTCAAATAGCAGGCTCTGGCCTGACACTTCCAAGAGCACGACCAGCGCAAAAAAAAGGCCGAGCGCTAGGCTCGGCCAAGTCCAACAGGGAGAAATGAAAACGCACATCAAATAGACGCCGCTGCTTTCTAGTGCTTCATAATTGAACATTTGAGTAACGCCTAGTGCAAAAAACCCTCTCACAGGGTATGACCGCTATGCATTAAATGCATAGCTTGGCCGGCAATCCGTTACTGGGCGTCACAAACTTAGGCGGCGTGCACTAAAGGTTTCACGCGTCCTGATCGCGTTGTTTGCGTCGAGTGGCCAATATCTCAGCTTCGACAAAATCGCGAAATGCCGCGATGCGTTTTGATTGCCGCAGCTCTTCGGGATAAGCGAGGTAAACCGGCACCTCAACCGACTCAACGTCAGGCAATACACGGATAACACTTCTTAAATCCTGAGCAGAGTAATCTGGCAACATTCCGATACCAAGCCCGTGAATCACAGATTGCAGTACCCCAAAGTAATTATTGACAGTGAGCATGGAGCTGACGTTGTAGGTCATCAATCGCTGCACCAAAGCCAAGCCAGACGCGACCTGTGCTGAGCGTGGATTTTGGCAGATAAGCCGATGTTTCGAGATATCTTCGATCCGTTCCGGCATGCCGTGTTTTGCGATATACTCAGGTGAGGCATACAGACGCATGCGAATGTTCATCAGCCTTTTACGAACCAAATCCGCCTGGCTCGGCTCTTTCATGCGAATCGCAACATCAGCCTCTCGCATCGGCAGGTCGAGCACTTTTTCCTCAAGCATCAGGTCAATTGTCAGATCGGGATAGAGATCGTAGAGTTTTGACAGGCGCGGGGCCAACCAAAGCGAGCCAAAGCCAGTTGTTGTGGTAACCCGCAACTCTCCGAACACTTCTTCTTCACTGTCGCGGATACGGGCTGCGGCCGCATCAAGCCGTTTGGTCATCGCAACGGTGGCATCAAACAACAACTCACCCTGCTCGGTCAGAATAAGCCCTCTGGCATGGCGATGAAACAGCGTCGTGTTCAAGCTGTCTTCCAATGCCCTGATCTGCCGGCTGACTGCGGATTGTGACAAATGCAAGGTATCGCCGGCGTGTGTCAGACTACCAGCATCTGCCACAGCATGAAAAATTCTTAATTTATCCCAATCCAAACCGATACCTGCTTACTAAGTTATAAGACGTCACAGATGTTACCAAAAACCTAACGCATCATTAAGCTGTGGTTGCTACAAAGTAAATAAATTGATAGATTTCTATACAGGTCAACACATTTGACCTTAATATGGCCATTGCTTGCGCCAGAAATGGGGTTCAGCAAGAGGTCACAGGCCATGAGGCACGCAGAATGACCGATCAGAGAGTGTCGTTAAACGACAAATATGATTTAGAAAAAACTTCTGTTCTGCTTAACGGAACTCAGGCGCTTGTGCGTTTGATGTTGATGCAAAAAACACGCGACATGGCGGCCGGGTTAAACACCGCCGGCTATGTCAGTGGCTATCGTGGATCGCCTCTGGGGGCAGTTGATATGCAGATGGTGCGCGCGCAGGCTGCGCTGAACGCCTCTAATGTCCGCTTTGATCCCGGTCTGAACGAAGATCTGGCCGCGACAGCCCTCTGGGGAACCCAACAGGCCGAACTGCGGGGCGAGGGTAAATATCAGGGTGTGTTCGGGCTGTGGTATGGCAAGGGGCCGGGCGTGGATCGCTCGGGTGACGTGATGCGGCACGCCAATATGGCAGGCACTTCCTGCCATGGCGGGGTGGTTATGGCGATGGGGGATGACCACACCGGTGAGTCCTCGACTGTCTTGCACCAATCAGAATTTGCTATGGTCGATGCCTATATGCCGGTGGTCAGCCCAGCGGGTGTTCAAGAGGTGCTGGATTTTGGCTTGTACGGCTATGCGCTATCGCGCTTTGCCGGAGTGTGGGTCGGTCTCAAAACGATGAAAGATACAATTGAGGCAACGGCGGTGGTCAACGGCGACCCGCACCGGCTTGATTTTATCCACCCAAAGTTAGATTTGCCTGAGGATGGACTAAATATTCGCCTGCCTGACACACCGCATGATCAGGAATTTCGTCTGGTTAATTTCAAGCGACAAGCGGCCGAGGCGTTTTCTTACGCCAATAAGATGGACCGTCGGGTCTGGGGAAAAGCCGGTGCCAAGATTGGATTCGTTGCAGCCGGAAAAAACTGGCTAGATCTGGCCCATGCGCTGTCACTTTTGAACATTGATGAACCCGAAGCACAGCGGTTGGGGATCAGCACCTATAAGGTTGGTCAGACCTGGCCGCTGGATACCAGAGGTTTGTCAGAATGGGCAGACGGTCTTGATTTAATTGTTGTGGTTGAGGAAAAGCGCAAGCTGATCGAGGTCCAGATCAAAGAAGCATTATTTGATGATCGGCGCGGCACCCGCGTCTTTGGGGCCCGCAAAGGCGCAAGCGAGGAAGATTTATTTGCAATCCATGGGGCGCTAGACCCGTTTTTAATTGCCGAAAAACTTGGCGAAATCTTGATTGATGAAAACTGTGCCACCGAGGGTGTCAATGCAGGGCTTGCGGCGCTGCGTGATGCAAAGCGCGCCGATAATGCGGAGGATCTGGCTGCCAGATTGCCATATTTTTGTGCTGGCTGTCCGCATAACACCTCGACCAAAGTGCCTGAGGGCAGTCGCGCCTATGCCGGCATCGGCTGCCATTATATGGCACAGTGGATGGATCGTGAAACCTCAGGCTATACCCATATGGGTGGCGAAGGCGCCAACTGGATCGGCGAGGCCCCTTTTTCAAACCGCAGCCATGTGTTTCAAAATCTCGGTGATGGCACCTATAATCATTCAGGAATTCAAGCCATTCGTGCGGCGGTAGCCGCGGGTACAACCGTCACTTATAAAATACTTTACAATGATGCTGTGGCAATGACCGGCGGGCAGGGCAATGACGGTGGGCTAGATGCGCCACGTATTGCCAGTGAATTGCTGGCTATGGGTATTGCCAAGGTCGCCTTGGTACATGACCAGAAAGAAGACATTGATCTGGCGCGCTTTCCAAGTGGTTTGGCGGTGCATGAACGCGGTGAGATGGACGCGGTGCAAAAAACCTTTTCCGGCTATGATGGGGTCTCGGTTATCTTGTATCTGCAGACCTGTGCCGCCGAAAAGCGCCGCAGACGCAAGCGTGGCAAATTCCCCGATCCGGACAAACGGGTGTTTATCAACACCGACATCTGCGAGGGGTGTGGCGATTGCGGTGTGCAATCAAACTGTGTGGCGGTCACTCCGGTCGAAACCGAGTTGGGGCGCAAACGGGCGATTGATCAATCTGCCTGCAATAAAGATTTCAGCTGTGTTAAAGGCTTTTGTCCGTCTTTCGTAACGCTGCAGGGCGCGCAGATCCGCAAGTCTCAGACCGCGCAGCTTGATTTGCCCCAGATGCCCGAACCGGTTTTGCCCAACATCGACGGTACCTTTAATGTGGTGGTCACCGGGGTGGGTGGCACCGGGGTCGTGACCATCGGCGCCGTTTTGGCGCAGGCGGCTCAGATCGATGGCAAGGGTGCAGGCATGATGGAAATGGCCGGGTTGGCGCAAAAGGGCGGTGCGGTCCATATCCACTGCCGTCTTGCCAACCGGCCGGAAGATATCACTGCGATACGGGTTGCCACCGGTGAATGTGACGCACTGATAGGCGGCGATCTGGTGGTGAGTGCGGCGGCGAAAACGCTGGGGTTGACCAAGGTCGGTCGCACCGGTGCTGTGGTTAATGCCCATGACATCGTCACGGGTGAGTTTACCCGCGATACCGAGTTTTCGATCCCAACCGACCGGCTGAGCCTTGCGCTACAGGCCCGGTTGCAGGATCGGGTGCAGTTGTTGGACAGCACCGAACTGGCCCGGATCACCATGGGCGACTCGCTTTATTCAAACATGCTGATCTTCGGCGCGGCTTGGCAGCGTGGGCTTTTACCGATCACGCTGGACGCACTGCGACAGGCAATCGCGTTGAACGGAGCGGCGGTTGATAAGAATTTGCGTGCGTTTGATATCGGACGTTGGTCGGCATTGTTTCCTGACGACGCTGCGGCGTTGATCGCGCCATCTGTGGTCAAATTACCCCAGACCCTGAATGAAAAAATAGCCGTCCGGACCAAGCATTTGCAGGCCTATCAAGGTGTACAGCTCAGTCGACGCTATGTCCGCATGCTGGAGCGCACTGCGGATCCTGAGCTTAAACTTGCGCTGGCCAAAGGCTATCATAAACTACTGGCCTATAAGGATGAATACGAGGTGGCGCGCCTGCATCTTGGCACTTACGCCAAAGCATCGGAAACCTTTGAGGGGCCGTTTGAGATGACTTTCCACTTGGCGCCGCCTCTGCTGTCAAAAAACGGTAGTGACGGACGTCCGCAAAAACGCAGCTTTGGCCCATGGATGTTGGGGCCGTTACGGGTGCTATCCACGCTGCGGGTGTTGCGTGGCACTGCTCTGGACCCGTTCGGTTACACCGCCGAGCGGCGGATGGAGCGGGCACTGATTGCCCAATATGAAGAAGATATGGCTGCAATACTTCCGGTCGTGACCCCTGCCACGCATGAAATTGCTGTCGCATTGGCGAATTTGCCTTTGGATATTCGCGGGTTCGGTCCGGTGAAACAAGCCAATGAGATAAAGGCCGGCAAACGGCGCAAGGAATTGCTTGCAGCCTTTCACCGCAGTGGGGGTGATCTGGCGCAAGCAGCGGAATAAACTCACGTGTTATAAAATTATTAGGTTCAGATAATATTGCCGACTTATGATGGTGGGACAATAAAGGAAACGACATGAGCCGGGAACGTCACACCGCGCAGGATATAAGCTATGCAAATTCCGCAGAAAGTATGCCGGGTCAGACGGTTGTAAAGTTGTTGGAAAATGCCACCGGGCGTTTGACATTGATCAAACGCGCGCGAGGGTATCAAGACGAGGTGGCGCGCGGCCGTGATTTCTGGCAGGTTATTGTAGAAAGGTATGGGCTTTCTTTGAACATTGTTGGCGGATCGATTGACCAAATCCCGAAAACTGGTCCGATTATTTTAATTGCAAACCATCCCTATGGCATTCTCGACGGGCTCATGCTGGGTCATATACTGTCGTTGGTGCGGGAAGATTTTCGCATTCTGGCCCATACAGTGTTTCAAAAATCTGATGAATTGAAACAATGCATTTTGCCTGTGTCCTTTGAGGAGACAAAACAGGCGATGCGCGACAACCTCACAACCCGCAAGCAGGCATTGGATTTTTTGGCTGATGATGGCGCGATTGGCATTTTCCCAGGTGGAACGGTGTCAACCGGTCGCACTTTGTTTGCCAGACCGATAGATCCGAGTTGGCGTACATTTACCGCAAGGATGATTGCCAAATCAAACGCAAAGGTTGTGCCTATCTTTTTTGACGGTCACAACGGCCGAATATTCCAGATGGCGAGCCACCTGCATCAAACGCTGCGGTTGGGCTTGCTGATGCAGGAATTTCGTAAACGCATTGATTCCCCCGTCCGCCTGGTGATCGGCGACCCGATCCCGCAACAGCAATTGCAAGCCCGCAGTAAAGATGCGTCGGCATTGATGGATTATCTTCGAAAAGCAACTTATGATCTTTCTCCGGTGCCTTTTGATGACTATGACTATGGCTATGAATTTGAAGACCGTCATAAAAAACAAACTTAGAAAGATCCGTAATGGCCGTTGGTATATTTGATTCTGGCCTTGGTGGCTTGACCGTTCTTGACGCAGTGGCCAACCGCATGCCCGAGGTGCCCTTTGTGTATTTTGGTGACAATTCACATGCGCCATACGGCGTGCGCACGGCAGAGGATATTTATGATTTGACCACACGGGCTGTTGAATGTCTGTGGGAAAACGGCTGTGATCTGGTGATTTTGGCCTGCAACACAGCCTCGGCGGCAGCTTTGCGCCGGATGCAGGAAAGCTGGTTGCCCCCTGAAAAGCGCGTTTTAGGGGTCTTTGTGCCATTGATTGAGGCGCTGACTGAAAGGCAGTGGGGCGACAACTCGCCACCCCGGCAGGTGGCGGTCAAACACGTTGCGCTATTTGCCACACCGGCGACTGTCTCAAGCCGTGCTTTCCAGCGTGAACTGGCGTTTCGGGCCATCGGGGTGGATGTTGAGGCGCAATCTTGCGGCGGGGTTGTCGACGCGATCGAAGAGGGTGATCTGATCTTGGCAGAGGCTTTGGTGCGCTCACATGTGGACGCACTCAAGCGCAAGATGCCCAAGCCCGATGCCGCCATTTTGGGATGCACGCATTATCCGCTGATGGAACAGGTTTTCAAAGACGCGCTCGGACCTGCAGTGCAGGTTTATTCGCAGGCTAGGCTTGTATCTGAAAGCCTAGCGGATTATCTGGACAGACACCCAAGTATGCTCGGGGCGGGTCAACAGTCGAGGTTTATCACCACCGGAAACCCGCGACAGGTGTCTGACAACGCAACCCGGTTCCTAAAACGAGAGATTACATTTGATCTTCTGTGAACCGGCACCGTGAATGGTCGCATCAAACGGGGCTTAAATCGGCAGGGGATGAGCTTTAATATATCCCGATAAGAGGCTATAATGACGTATAAAATTGCAATTTTGGGCGCATCTGGCTATACTGGCGCAGAACTGATAAGGCTGCTGGCTACCCACCCCAGCTTTTCCATTGCAGCGCTGGGAGCCGAGCGCAAAGCCGGCCAACCACTGGCGCAGGTCTTCCCGCATCTGCGACATCTTGATCTGCCGTTACTGGTTAAGACCGAAGAGATTGATTTTAGTCAAATTGATCTTTGTTTTTGCGCGCTGCCGCATAAAACTTCTCAAAATATTATTGCCGGATTGCCGGCCGATCTTAAGATTGTTGATCTCAGCGCTGATTTTCGCCTGCGTGACCCCGCGCAATACGAGGCGTGGTACGGCGAGAGCCATGATGCACCGGCCCTTCAGAAAGAAGCGGTTTATGGCCTGACCGAGTTTTACCGAGATGAGATTATCTCTGCCCGTTTGGTGGCGGGAACTGGCTGCAATGCCGCGACCGGCCAATACCTGTTGCGGCCATTGATCGCCGGCGGTCTGATTGATCTTGATGACATTATTCTTGATTTAAAATGTGCTGTGTCCGGCGCCGGGCGTGCGCTGAAAGAAAACCTGCTGCATGCGGAGTTGTCTGAAGGGTATCACGCCTATGCGCTCGGGGGCACACACCGGCACCTGGGCGAGTTTGACCAAGAGTTTACTGCCCTCGCAGGACGTCCGGTGAAAATTCAATTCACCCCGCATCTTGTGCCTGCAAATCGCGGCATTCTTGCCACTGGCTACGTCAAAGGCGCTCCGGACGCCATCCACAGCGCCCTGCAAACGGCCTATGCAAACGAGCCGTTTGTCGAGGTTTTAGACTTTGGTCAAACCCCAAGCACGCGGCACGTGCGGGGCTCGAATTTTTGCCACATCGGGGTGACGGCCGACCGTATTGCGGGGCGTGCCATTGTCATTGGTGCGCTCGACAATCTGACCAAAGGCAGCAGTGGTCAGGCCTTACAGAATGCAAATTTAATGTTGGGCGTGCCCGAAACATCGGGCCTAATGCTGGCGCCGTGTTTCCCCTGAGCGCACCATGAAAGGGTTGAAAAAAACACGGCGGATTCAAGTTATTATTGCCAGCGCGGTTTTATTGGCGCTGGCCACGGGCTTGATTGGTTTTGCGCTGAAAGATGGCATCAACCTGTTTCGTGCCCCAAGCCAGGTCTTGGCAGATCCACCATCCCCGAATGAAGTGTTTCGGTTGGGAGGTCTGGTGAAACAGGGATCTCTGGTTCGGGGGGATGCACTCGCGGTCTCATTTTTGGTGACTGATGGCGCCGAAGAAATCGCCGTGACATATAGTGGTATTCTGCCTGATTTATTCACCGAAAATCAGGGGATGATTGCCATGGGCCGTTTTGACAACGGCGTGTTCACAGCCAGTGAAATTCTCGCAAAACACGACGAAGACTATATGCCCAAAGAGGTTGTCGACGCGTTGCGCGAACAGGGCATGTATCAAAACCCCGAGCAATAATCGCACCCGCGACCTTAAGGCACGACCCCAAATGCAAAAAATAGCCAATAAAGATTGGCGATGGGGCAAATGCCATCTATGTCTGTGCGTATGATTATCGAACTCGGACATTTTTGTCTTATTCTGGCCTTCGGGCTGTCGTGCGTCCAAACGGTCAGTGGTCTGGTTGGTGCGCAGTACCGTTGGGCTGGCTGGATGGCAGTGACAGGGCAGGCTGCGCTGCTGCAGTTTGCCCTGACGGCCTGCGCGTTTGCAGCGCTGACCCACGCGTTTGTCACTTCAGATTTCAGTTTGCGACTTGTGGTGTTGAACTCGCATTCTCTCAAACCGATGTTGTATAAAATTTCAGGCGTTTGGGGTAATCATGAAGGGTCGATGCTGCTTTGGGTGTTGATCGTCACCTTGTTTGGTGCGACCGCCGCTTGGTTCGGCGACCGTTTGCCTCCAACGTTGCAAAGCCGGGTACTGGCCGTGCAATCTGCCATTGCGGTGGCGTTCTTTGCCTTTATCATTTTTACTTCCAACCCATTTTTACGCCTCGAGGTGCCGCCGTTTGACGGTCAAGATCTTAACCCCCTGCTGCAGGATGTCGGCTTGGCGTTTCATCCGCCATTTCTCTATTTGGGGTATGTTGGCCTCAGCATGACGTTTTCCTTCGCGGTGGCGGCCTTAATTGAGGGGCGGGTGGACGCGGCTTGGGGGCGCTGGGTTCGGCCTTGGACCTTGGCGGCGTGGATCTTTTTAACCATTGGTATCGCGCTTGGCAGTTGGTGGGCCTATTACGAATTGGGTTGGGGCGGGTTTTGGTTTTGGGATCCGGTCGAAAATGCCAGCTTTATGCCGTGGTTGTTAGCAGGGGCGTTGTTGCATTCGGCGATCGTTGTCGAAAAAAGGGACAGTCTGAAAAACTGGACTATTCTGTTGGCCATTTTGGCGTTTGGGTTTTCATTGACCGGCACCTTTATCGTACGGTCGGGCGTGCTGACCTCTGTGCACGCATTTGCCAATGACCCGGAGCGGGGGGTGTTTATTCTTGCTATTCTCGCGCTGTTCATCGGGGGTGCCCTGACATTGTTTGCAGCGCGCTCCAGCGAAATGGAGGCGCGCGGCGTGTTTTCTCTGGTCAGTCGCGAGTCCGCGTTGGTGAGCAATAACATCCTGTTAGCGGGAAGCGCCTTTGTGGTTTTTATCGGCACGATCTGGCCGTTACTGGCCGAGCTTGCCTTCGATCGCAAGCTCAGCGTTGGCCCACCTTTCTTCAATCAGGCGTTCACCCCGTTTATGGTCGCGCTTGGGTTGATTTTACCACTGGGGTCAGTTCTGCCTTGGAAGCGCGCCCGTTTGGGAGGGGTGGCAAAGCGCCTGATCCCAGCGTTGGTGCTGGCGCTTGCCGGTGCGGGACTGGTGTGGTCACTGCAGACCGGTCGAAGCCTTTTGGGACCGGTGGGTCTGTTTCTTGGGGCATGGTTGGTTTTTGGCACGCTGACCGAACTATGGACCCGTGCCGGACGCAGTCATGATCTGCGCCGATTGACGCGTTTGCCGCGCGCCGACTGGGGCAAAGCCTGCGCCCATGCCGGGCTAGGCGTGACGATTTTTGGCATCGCAGGCATGACAGCTTGGCAGGTCGAGGACATTCGGGTCACCGACCTTAAAACCCCCTGGCAGGTTGGGGCCTATACGTTGCAACTCGACAAAGTCGAAAAACTCACCGGCCCGAATTATCTGACCACAATGGGCACAGTCACTTTGCGCAAGGGCCGTCGTCTTGTCGCTGAACTGAGACCAGAAAAACGCTATTACCCGGTTGCGAAAATGCCTACAACAGAGGCTGCAATTGATTACCGGATCATGCGTGATGTCTATGTGGTACTAGGCGACCCTGAGGCCAGTGGTGGTTGGGTGGTGCGCACTTATATCAAACCACTGGCAAATTGGATTTGGGCCGGAGCGCTCTTGATGGCGTTCGGCGGGTTCCTAAGCCTGAGTGATAAACGGCTGCGGGTTGCGGCCGGCGCCGCCCGAACCCGGCCAGCGGTTATAGCCGAATGAGATCGTTTGTATGCGCCTTGGTTTTGGTGTGGTTTTGCGCGCCAGTCTTTGCGGTCGAGCCGGACGAGGTGCTGTCGGATCCAGCCCTTGAGCAACGCGCCCGCAATTTGTCACAACACTTACGCTGTCTGGTGTGTCGCAACGAAAGTATCGATGAAAGTAACGCAGGTTTGGCCCGCGATTTGCGCCTGTTGGTGCGTGAGCGCTTAGAAGCCGGGGACAGTGATGCGCAAGTAATGGAGTTTGTCGTCACGCGCTATGGCGAGTATGTCTTGTTGAAGCCTGACATTACCGGGGCAAATTGGCTGCTTTGGGCCAGTGGGCCGCTTACGCTGCTGTTTGCCGCTGGGGTGGTCGTGTCGTTTTCCCGTCGCATAGCAAAAGACCGTCGAACGGCTGCCACCGCGCTGAGCGCAGAAGAAACCAAAGCCCTGAAAAAAATTCTGAACAATTGACACTGGGATTTAGAGGTCTTGTTTGCTAGGTTTACCCTGCAGGACGCACAGCTGTAAAAGAGTGATGGATCTACGATGATATATGAAACCATTGATTTAGATATAAAAGATAATATTGCGGTATTGACGCTTAACCGTCCGGCGGTAATGAACGCGCTAAACGCCCAAATGCGGGCAGAAATTTTGCATGCGCTACGCCACAGCATCGAGGTCGCACGGGTTTTGGTGATGACCGGCGCAGGCCCTGCGTTTTGCAGCGGTCAGGATCTGAACGATCGCGGGGTCGTGGGGAAAATAGATCTCGAACGTAGTTTGCGTGACCAATATAATCCGATGTTGCAGGCCATTACCGATAGCCCTATTCCCACCATCAGCGCGGTGAACGGTCCGGCTGCCGGTGCAGGCGCCAATCTCGCCTTGGCCGCCGATGTGGTGATTGCCGCCGATGATGCTTATTTTGCGCAGGCTTTCACCCGTATTGGCTTGATGCCTGATGCCGGCGGCACCCACACGCTGCCCCGTCGCATGGGCATGGCCAAAGCCATGGGGGCCGCGCTTTTTGCCGAGAAAATCAGCGCCCAGCAAGCCGAGGCCTGGGGGATGATATGGGAAGTCGCTGCCCCTGACGGGTTCGACGCCCTGTGGAAACGCCGCGCCAAACATTTGGCAACCGGGCCCTCAGTTGCCTATACCCACACTAAAACCGCGTTGCGCCACAGTTTGCACAATACGTATGAACAGCAATTAATGCTGGAGGCAAAGCTTCAGGGCGATTGCGGCAAAACCCGCGATTTCAAAGAGGGTGTGCTGGCATTTCTGGAAAAACGCCCTGCGGTGTTTGAAGGTCGGTAATTGCCGATTTGGACCCGTAAATTTCGGGTTGGAGGAGCCTGTTCAGTCCAAAACCAGATGCGTGCCGGACCCTTTTTGTAATCGGCCCGGGCACAAATGCCCCCGTAAGAACATGCCTCGCCCGACAGATTAACCCCCTGCGGTTCAGCGGTTTTCAATATCAACATAATCGCGGGCTGTTTCCCCGAGATATAGCTGGCGAGGGCGGCCAATTTTCATCTGTGGATCCGTGATCATTTCCTTCCACTGCGATATCCAGCCAACCGTACGCGAGACCGCAAAAATTGGTGTGAACATCGAGGTTGGAAACCCCATCGCCTCGAGGATGATACCCGAATAGAAATCGACGTTTGGAAAGAGTTTCTTTTCGATGAAGTATGGATCGCTCAGCGCAACCCGTTCTAGTTCTTTGGCAATTTGCAAAAGCGGGTTATCTTCTACACCTAACAGTTCCAGAACTTCGTCGGCGGATTGCTTTAATACAGTCGCCCGCGGGTCCGTATTTTTATACACCCGGTGACCAAAACCCATCAGTCGGAACGGATCATTTTTGTCTTTTGCTCTGGCAATAAACTCGGGAATACGGTCAACCGAGCCGATCTCGCGCAGCATTTCCAGACAGGCCTGGTTGGCCCCACCATGCGCCGGTCCCCACAGACAGGCAATGCCCGCCGCGATACAGGCAAACGGGTTGGCCCCCGAAGATGACGCAAGCCGCACAGTTGATGTCGAGGCGTTCTGTTCATGGTCGGCGTGCAGCGTAAAGATCCGGTCCATAGCCCGTGACAAGATGGGGTTGACGACGTAATCTTCTGCGGGCACCGCAAAGCACATGCGTAAAAAATTCGAGGCATAATCCAGGTCATTGCGAGGATAGACAAAAGGTTGCCCGACAGTAAACTTATAGGCCATCGCCGCTATGGTTGGCATTTTGGCAATCAGCCGGAACGAGGCAACCTCGCGTTGATGCTCATCGGTGATGTCGGTGCTGTCATGATAAAACGCCGACATTGCGCCAACAACACCGGTCATAACGGCCATCGGGTGTGCATCGCGTCGGAACCCGCGAAAAAAATACATCATCTGTTCGTGAATCATTGTGTGGCGGGTCACAATGGTCTCAAATTCTTCCAATGCGGTTGCTCCGGGTAGTTCACCATACAGCAACAGATAACAGACTTCGAGAAAATGCGACTTGCCAGCCAACTGGTCAATTGGATATCCGCGGTGCTGCAATTCCCCCTTATCGCCGTCAATAAAGGTAATATGGCTGTCACAGGATGCCGTCGACGTAAAGCCAGGATCATAGGTGAACATCTGTGCCTGAGCGTACAGCTTGCGAATATCAATGACGTCAGGCCCCGCAGAGGGGGACATTACCGGCAGATCGTAAGAAGTCCCGTTTACGGTAAGTGTCGCATGTTTCGTTGCTTCGGCCATCTTCAATCCTTCATATCGGTCATCCAGAACACTTCGCAAGCTGCGCGTTCTGGAGATCAGTCTTTTATCTCATTTGCAGATATGTCTGTTAATCTTGCAATTGTCTCCTGGCGTCCCAGCACCAGCATCATGTCAAAGACGCTTGGCGTTGCTGTGCGCCCTGCGAGAGCCGCTCTTATTGGTGCGGCTATTTTGCCAAAGCCAATGCCACGCGTCTCTGCGATTTGTGACGTTACTCTCTCCAAATCGCCACGGGTCCAAATAACATTTTGCAATTGCGGCGTCAACTCACGTAGAATGCTACGTCCTGTCTCATCAAGAGCGGACAGGGCTTTTTCGTCTGGTGTGATTGGCGTGCCAGCCAGAATAAATTGTCCTTTGTCAATGAGTTCCCCAAAGTCACGTGCGCGTTCTTTTAGGCAATACATCGCCGACAGCATCTGCGTCGCAGTCTGATCGGATAGTTTGGGTGCACCGGTTACCCGCAGGAACGTTTGTAAATCTTGCAGCAACGCAGCATCTTCGGTGATGGCAATGTGCTGGCCACTTAATTTGCTGAGTTTTTTGAAATCAAACCGTGCGGGTGATTTTCCGATCCCGTCAAAACCGAACCAATCTTTGGCCTGAGCGTCGGTGAAAAACTCGTCATTGCCATGCGCCCATCCCAATCGGGCCAAATAATTGCGCATGGCTGCCGCCGAATATCCCATCGCATGATATTCATCCACGCCCAAGGCACCATGACGTTTTGACAGTTTTTTGCCATCAGCACCATGGATTAACGGTATATGGGCCCAAACGGGTACCGGCCAACCCATAGCGTGATAAATGGTCATCTGACGGGCTGCATTGTTTAGGTGATCGTCGCCTCGTATGACGGTGGTCACCCCCATATCGTGATCATCAACGACCACAGCCAACATATAGACCGGAGTGCCATCCGAGCGCAGCAAGATCATATCGTCGAGCTGGTCATTTTTAATGGTGACATCACCCTGAACCTGATCTGCAATAACCGTTGTTCCACTCTGGGGGGCTTTGATCCGCACAACATAAGCGCCTTTCGGATGTCTGGCAGCCTCTACATCCCGCCACGGGCTGCGAAACAATGTCGAGCGTCCCGCCGCGCGGGCCTGATCGCGAAAAGCGGCGATCTCATCTTGTGAACTGAAACATTTATAGGCCCTGCCAGCCGCAAGCAATTCATGGGCCACATCGGCATGCCGCTCTGCGCGGTCAAACTGGGTTACCGGCTCGCCATCATAGTCAAGTCCGAGCCATTCCATCCCGGTAAAAATGGCTTGCGTTGCCTCCGGGGTTGAGCGCGCCCGATCCGTGTCTTCGATCCGCAGCAAAAACTTGCCACCGCGACCCCGGGCATACAGCCAGTTGAACAGCGCGGTGCGCGCGCTGCCAATGTGAAGATACCCTGTGGGTGAGGGGGCAAAGCGGGTGACAATCTGGCTGGACATAGAGGTTTAACCTTTGGTTAAGCAAAACGCTGGTACTTTTGCGCACTGTCTAACCATCCGTCTAAGCAGGGGCAAGCACAGGCATGACCCGATTACTTTCTATGGCGTTTTGGGGTGATAATTTCTGGCAGCAAAAGCCGCGTCTGCCCGACTGGGCACCGGTGTTGTTTGCCGTTGGTATTGCGGTTTATTTTGCGCTTGCCTCGGAACCTTCACCTGTCCTGCTTTTTGCAATCATTGCCTTGAACTTGCTGTGTTTGACGCTGTGCAAAAACCGGGATGCTATTTTAAAAATAGCAATTGCCGCGCCGCTACTGGTCGTACTTGGGGTCGGGTGGGCAAATATCGCGGCGCTGTATAAGACAGCTGCGGTTTTGAAATATCATTACTACGGGCCGATAGAAGGGCGAATTGTCAAGGTTGATCGTTCTGCGTCTGATGCGCTGCGTTTGACACTTGACCGGGTGGTTCTTCGCCAACTTGCTCCCGGGCAAACGCCAGAACGGGTACGGGTCTCGCTGCACGGCGCATTATTTGATTTTGAGCCGGTCCCTGGGGAAACGATCATGCTCACCGGGCATTTATCGCCCCCTGCCGGCGCTGTAGAGCCTTCGGGCTTTGATTTCAGACGTCACGCCTGGTTTTTGCGCCTCGGGGGCTTGGGCTACAGCCGCACGCCGGTTGTGGTGTTGGCCCCTGCAGGTCACGCGATGGCACTGGCGCGGGCGCGCATGCTTATCTCTACGCGAGTTCAAGCGGCTCTGCCGGGTCAATTGGGCGCCTTTGCAGCCACGGTACTCAGTGGCGACCGCTCCGGCTTAAATGCAAAGACCTTACAGGATTTGCGACAGACCAACTTGGCCCATCTACTGGCAATTTCCGGCCTGCATATGGGGTTGCTGACCGGATTTATCTTTGCACTATTAAGATTGGCAGTGCTGTCTTTGCCTGGGTCTGCCCGCCATTGGCCCGCCAAGAAAATTGCGGCATGCGGCGCAATACTGGCAGGCGCATTCTATCTGGCCTTATCGGGCGGCAATGTCGCCACAGAGCGTGCTTTTGTAATGGCTTTTGTGGGGTTTGGTGCCTTGCTGTTTGACAAACGTGCCTTGAGTTTACGGTCGGTTTCGGTTGCCGCTTTTTTGGTGCTGTTGTTGCGCCCAAGTGCTTTGCTCGGTCCGGGATTTCAAATGTCTTTTGCCGCCACTTTGGCTTTGATAACAGTCTATACAATTTGGTGCAAAAAGCGCTGGCAACCTTGGCCTAAATGGACCCAGCCGATCTGGATGGTCTTGATGTCTTCGCTGGTGGCCGGACTGGCAACCGCGCCGATTGCGGCAGCGCATTTTAATATGGTGTCGCAATATGGTCTGCTGGCCAATCTAATCTCGGTGCCGCTGATGGGCCTGGTTATTATGCCTGCTGGTGTCATCGGGTTGATGTTGATGCCGTTCGAACTTGAGGGGGGGGCGCTTTGGGTGATGGGTCAAGGGCTTGCCTGGATCCTTGGCGTGGCCGATTGGGTCGCGGATTTCAATGATGCTGTCCGCTATATAAAAGCACCCGCTCCTGTGGTTTTGCCGTTGCTGGCGGTAAGTGCCTTGTTTGCTGTGCTATGGGTCGGCCGTCTGCGGTTCATCGGAGTGTGTGGCTGTTTGCTTGGGTTTCTGATTTGGGCCCAGACACCTCGACCGTTACTTTTGATCAGTGATAGCGGCGCGCTGTTGGGCATACTTGCCCCACAGGGACGTTTGTTAAGTAAATCAAAAGGTACAGGTTTTGTGGCAAAAAACTGGCTCCGCAATGATGGTGACGGACGCAGCCAAACACAGGCAGCGCAGGGGTGGCAAGTGGCGTTCGATGATTTAAATTGGCTGCATGTTGTCGGCAAACGGGCTGCGGCTGACAAAAAAGACTGCCAACCCGATCAGGTGGTGATTGCCAATGTCTATCTTCAAGCCCACGGGAAATGTTTGATCTTGGACGCTGCGGTTTTCGCAGCCACTGGCAGTATGGATATTATTGCACGCCAAGGGCGCTTGCAGGTGCGCACAGCTCTTAGTTTTAATGGTGACCGGCTTTGGTCGCGGAAACATTTGACACCCTCAAAGGCAGCTATGCTTGCACAAAAGATTGAGCGGTTCAGCTTTTTGCTTAATAGCTCCGGATTAGCCCCACCAACCGCCCCTGAACCTTGACGTGCCCTATTGGCAACATGCGGGTTTCATAAGCCGGGTTCGCCGCCTCGAGTGCAACAACATCTCCCATCCGCTTGAAGCGCTTCAAAGTTGCTTCATACCCTTCGATCTGGGCCACCACGATATCGCCATTTTCAGCAGTGTTGGTTTCCCGTATCACCACAATATCACCCTCGTTGATACCGGCGTTGATCATCGAGTCACCCTTAACCTCAAGCGCGTAATGTTGGCCTTGCCCCGAAAGCATCTGCGCCGGAACCGTCACTTGTTGGGCATCATCCGCGATAGCTTCCATCGGGATGCCGGCGGCAATACGCCCGATCAAAGGCAATTGCTGGCTTTGTGAGCTGTCAATTTTGCGCGCCGCTGTCGGCGCTGGTCCATCGGGTTTGCCACCATCAATTAATTTTGGTGTGAAACCTGTTTTCATCTCACCCAGAGAGTCAGGCAATTTCACAACCTCGATTGCCCGCGCCCGATGCGCCAGTCTGCGGATAAAACCACGTTCTTCCAGCGCTGTTATCAGCCGGTGTATGCCCGATTTCGAGCGCAGATCGAGCGCTTCCTTCATTTCGTCAAACGATGGTGGTACGCCGTCTTTTTGCACCCGCTTATGGATAAACTCGAGTAAATCGCGTTGCTTTTTTGTCAACATGTTCGAACCTCTATCACGCCTTGTCTCGTAATGTTCTACTCATGTTCTTGTTTTGTGTCAAGTTGGATGGGTATTTTCGTCGAATTCATCTCATAAAAGAATATAAGGCACTTCGGCACCGGCGCCGAGTGCGGGCGCGTGTGGCGGGCGCACCAAAAGTGCATTTGCCTGCGCCAAGACGCTTAATAACGCGCTGTCTTGTCGGTCAAATGGGGTTAATTGACCGTTTGAAAAGCTGGCCCGCATATAGTGTTCACGCGGACCGTTTCGAGCAATCGCGCAAACCAACGGCGCCAGAGTGTGGCGGGTTTGTTCAGCGGGCAATCCGAGCATGTGACGGATCACCGGCGTTAGAAAAACATGACCGCACACCATGGATGAGACCGGATTACCGGGCAGTCCGATCATGGGCGTATCTTTAATCCGTCCCGCCATCAGGGGTTTGCCGGGGCGCATCGCCACTTTATAAAAAGACTGCTGCATTCCCAAAGATTTTCCAGCCTTGGCAACAAGGTCGTGATCACCCACCGAGGCCCCCCCTATCGTCACGATTAGATCTGCTGTCAGGGCCAATTCGAACACCATTTGCAGGGCGGGGATGGTGTCGCGGGCAATGGGCAGTATGCGAACCGCTGCGCCGCTTTCTTCAAGTAGGGCTTTTAAACCAAAACAATTCGAGGCGATAATCTGGTCGTCGCGGGGGTTTTGGCCAGGCATGACCAATTCATCGCCAGTCGATATCACAGCGACAACCGGTTTGCGCCGGACCGGTACAAGCGGGTGGTTCATTGACGCAAGCAGCGCAACATCCGCAGGACTGAGCCGCCGTGGCGCCGCGATCACCTCACCGCGTTTGAAATCTGATCCGGACGGACGAATATGTGTTTTGGGGTCAACCTCAGTCACAACAATCATGCCATCTGCATCGCGTTTCACATCTTCTTGGATGACCACATGTTGCGCGCCTTGCGGCAGGGGGGCGCCGGTGAAAATCCGCACCGCTTCCCCCGCGCCAACCATGCCTGAGAATCGGTGGCCGGCTGCCGCCTCGCCAATCACCCGATAACGCGCGCCTGGTGCGAGGCCCGCAGTTTGGACCGCATAGCCATCCATCGCCGAGGCGGCAAACGGCGGTTGATCGCGCGCGGCCTCAACAGGACGTGCAAGCACGCGCCCTGCCGCAAGATGTAAGGGCACGAATTCTTCCGGTCCCGGCTCGACTAACGCTGTAAGGGATTCAAGCGCCTCGGATACGCTGATCATAACGCCTCATAACGCCCTGATTTTCCGCCATCTTTCAAGACAACGTGGATGCCGCCGATCTCCATTGCCTTATCCACCGCCTTGGCCATGTCATAGATTGTTAAAGCTGTGATACTC
>ERZ807291.743-NODE-743-length-55008-cov-10.684094_pt1 | contig 55008 bp, 35 predicted proteins | sample MGYA00521257_ERZ807291 | MGnify/ENA primary metagenome ERZ807291 (study PRJEB31413, sample SAMN03169783) | marine metagenome | biome: Marine; feature: Water; material: Subsurface seawater | place: North Sea | collected 2011-04-28 | depth 1 m m ... | reverse complement strand
ATTCAACATTGATTTGATAATCTGCCTTTTGTTGATAGTATTCATGTCCAGGAGCGCCACTAGCAGCTCTATATACATTAGGAGTTGGAAGTTCCTCATGTAGTTGTTTAAATTTGCTATTATTTAAATTATCCTGAGCAGATATGTAGGGTGCTAGAAATAAAAACAGAATGAGAAAATTGATTTTTTTTTGTATTGATTGCATAAATAAAAATTTTTTTTGTAAAAATATCAAAAAAAAGTTCTAAATGAAGTAAATTCTCATACTTCAAAAACATATTAAATAAACTATTTTTTCAAACTTATAAATAGAATTATCTAGCTATATAAGAACTTAAAATTGCAATAATTCAATTACTGTCAATTATAGAGAAACAAATGATTTCATCTATTATAAAGTTTTTAGTGCAGTAATACTGTTTTAAGTATTTGTATTAAATTATTTATATTTATATTTGTGACCATAATGAAAAAAATTAGCATATCTTTTTTAGCAATATTTTTAGTTTTTTTTTCTTTTAAGATAAATGCTCAATGTGTTTCTGGTGAAACAGAGATTGATTTTGTTGCTTCAGGAGTCTCTGGAGGGTGGTCAGATTATGCAGTATTAATGGGCAGTGCATCATCTTATCTCATTAACACTCCTGGATCAAATCTGGAATGTATAACAAATGGACTTTGTTATACTGTAACCTTAGCTGGTAGTGCTATTCTAGAAATTTATCAGGCAGGTATCTTAGTAGCAACTCCAACTAATGGCGAGACAATTTGCTTCCCATTTGTTCCTTCTAATAATGGATGTACTGACATCTTGGCTTGTAATTATAGTGTAGCAGCAACAATTGATGATAACAGTTGTATTTACCCATCATCATCCATAGACTTTGTTGGTCTCCATTGTGACTCCTATACTTGGATAGATGGAGTAACTTATACAATATCTAATAATACTGCAACCTTTACAACTCCGAATACAGTAGGATGTGATAGTGTAATCACTTTAGACTTAACAGTTAATTACTCTACTACATCAACGGATAATCAAGTAGCTTGTGACACCTATACTTGGTTAGATGGAGTAACTTATACAACATCTAATAATACTGCAACATACACTTATAATGCAGTGAATGGTTGTGATAGTGTTGTATCCTTAAACTTGAGTTTAACACCAAATATTACAAATACGGTGTTAGATACTGCTTGTGGAGAATATTTGTTTGGCGCAAATTTTATTGATGCTAGTGGAACGTATAATGATACTTTTACTTCAACAATAGGTTGTGATAGTATAGTTACATTAGAACTTACCATTTTTGAGGATAGCTCAGTTACTTCTATTACTGCTTGTGATAGTGCTGAATGGAATGGAATTTGGTATTATAGTGATACAATTGTTACAGATACTGGTTTTGTTACAACAAACTCTTTTGGAGGTTCAACAGTTAATAATACTGGAAAAGAAGGAAATATTTGGTATTTTGGTTACGGCGCAGGTTTAGATTTTAACAGTGGTAGCCCAGTTCCTTTACTTGATGGACAATTATATACATTAGAAGGATGCGCATCAATTGCAGATAATAATGGAGATTTACTTTTTTATACAGATGGTATGACTGTCTATGACAAGAATCATAATATTATGCCTAATGGAACTGGTTTGTTGGGTAATAATAGTTCTTCTCAATCTGGTGTTATTATTAGAAAACCTGGTGCAAGTAATCTTTTTTATATCTTCACTGCAGATGGAATGTCTGGGAGTTCAGGTGGTGTTTATTATTCAGTAGTGGATATGAATTTGAATAGTGGTTTTGGTTCTATTACTGCTACTAAGAATGTGATGTTATTTCCAAATGCTTGTGAGAAAATTTCAGCAACTATACATCAAAATGGAATAGACTTCTGGGTTATAAGTAGGTTAGAAAATTCAAATACTTACCATTCATATTTACTAAATTCCTCAGGTGTAATTTTGCCTCCAGTTGTTTCTGTTATAGGAACTGTGTTTAATTCTACTATAGGTTATTTAAAAACATCTAGTAGTGGTGATTTGATTGCATCAGCAAACTGGACAACTGGAATTGTTGATCTTATTAGTTTTGATAATAGTAATGGATTTTTATCAAATTATATAAGTCTATCTGTTCCAGGTAGTAGTCTGTATGGAGTTGAATTCTCACCTAATAGTAATTTATTATATGTATCAGACCACCTTGGTGGCAATGTATATCAATTTAATCTTTTAGCGGGAAATCAAAATGCAATTGATAATTCAAGATTTCATTTAGGATATACTGCATACCCTAGTGCTATTCAGTTAGGTCCAGATGGTAAGATTTATATTGCAGAGTTAAATTCATATTATTTAGGTGTAGTTGATTCTCCAGATTTATTGGGCAGTAATTGTAGTTATAACTCTAGTAGCCTTTATTTAAATGGTAAAGAATCAGCAGCTGGTCTTCCAACTTTTTTCAGTTCCATTTTTAATTCTCCTCCATCAGGCTGTGATAGTGTAGCTACCGCTATTATTGATATAAAAAATAGCACCTCAACTTATAGTCAAGTTGCTCAGTGCGATAGCTTTACTTGGGCCTTAACCGGTCAAACTTATTTTACTTCACAAATTGATACTATTCATTCAATAAATGCTGATAGTTGTCTACATATTGATAGTTTAGATTTAACAATTTATCCATTAATTAATGTTATTGCTAATATATCTGATGAGTTATGTGTGGATTATTCTGATGGATCAATAATGTTAAATGTTAGTGGGGGTCTAGCAAGTTTTAGTTATAATTGGAGTGGACCAAACTCATTTTCTGAGATAACAAAAGATATTTTTAACTTATCACCGGGAACTTATAACCTAACGATTACGGACATTACAAGTCTATGTATTAAAGATACATTCTTTGTGGTTGGAGCAGGTTTTGATATGCAAACAACTTCATCTTCTACTAATATTAGTTGTTATGGATTTGATGATGGTACAATTGATGTTAATCCAATCAATTTAATTAATCCTCTTTACACATGGTCTGATATCTCAGCATCATTAGAAGATAGAATAAATATATCTCCAGGAATTTATTATTTACAAATAGATGATAATAACTGTTTTGTAAGAGATACATTTATAATAACACAACCAGATAGTTTATTTATTATCTCTCAACAGACTTCAAGTGTTTGTATAGATGGAAATTTAGGGGAGATATCTGTTCAAACTTTTGGTGGGATACCAGGTTATGATTATTATTGGAGTAATTGGAATGGAAATAGCCCTATTAATTCTAATTTATCATCAGGAATATATGATTTAGATATTTATGATGATAATAATTGTTTGTTTGAAGAAACATTTGAAATATTATCTTATCAAATTATTGTATCTTCAGTTGTTGATAATATTGATTGTTTTGGTGGAAGTACGGGTTCTATTGACTTAACTGTTAGTGGAGGTTTTGCTAATTACACATACCTTTGGTCAGATAATTCTATTAATGAAGATATTTATAATCTCTCAGCTGGAAGTGTCACTTGTACAATTAATGATTATTTAGGATGTGAGAATATTGTTAGTTTTAATCTAACTCAGGAAACTCAATTATCTTCAATTCCTGCAGTGAATGGAGTGAGTTGTTATGGAGGAAGTGATGGAAATGCAAGTTTATTAATATCTGGTGGAGTTAGTGCTTATAATATTGATTGGAATAATGCAGATGAGAATAATTTAGAAGAAGGTTACTATCCATATGAAATTACAGATGCTAATGGTTGTACTTTCAATGATACGGTTTATATTTCTCAAGAAGATTCGTTAATACTTGATATTATAACAATTGATTTACAATGTAATGGAGATCCTACAGGCAAAATAGATGCTATTGTATTATCAGGTGGAGTGAATCCGTATACTTATTCATGGTTTGGACCTAATAATTTCACCGCAAATCAATATATTATAAATAACTTGTATGCTGGCTTATATACATTAACAGTATCGGATGCTAATAGTTGTGATGTTGAATTTCAGATAACTCTTTCTCAACCAACAGCTGTTTCTCAGGATATAGACTTTGAATTTTCTAACTATTCTACTTATGGAATTTCATGTATGAATGGTAGTGATGGATGGATAAATGCAACACCTACTGGTGGTTTTATTCCTTATAATTTTAATTGGAGCGGGCCAAATGGATTTAATTCAACAAATCAGAATATTTCTAACTTATCAGAAGGAATGTATAATGTTACTATTACTAACGGCTTAGATTGTGATGAACAATTTTCTTTCCCAATGAATGACCCTATTGATGCTCTTGGTGGTGTTGTGAATTCCTTATATGATTATAATGGTTATGATGTAAGTTGTTATGGATTTAATGATGGTGGAATAATAGTTGAAGCTAATGGCGGTGTTTTTCCTTATACATATGTTTGGGATAATGTTCAGACATTAAATCCATTGCCTTTTCAGGAGGCAGGAATGCACCTTTTAACCATGTATGATAATAATGGGTGTGAGTGGGAAAGTTTTATTGTGTTAGATCAGCCAGATCAAATAATTTGGACTATTGAAATGTTTACGGATACTTGTGAAAGAGCAGTTGGTGCTATTAAGATTGAGGTAGAAGGTGGGGTTCTTCCATATAATTATTTATGGAATGATGGACAAACTACTTTTGAAGCTAATCAAATTCTTGAGGGAGAATATAATATTCAGGTTATTGATCAAAATGGCTGTCAGATATTTGATACTATTCAAGTTTCAAATTTAGTTGCGCCTAAAATGGATTTTGCTATAATGTCTGATTATGAAAAACTATATAAACAGCTTGAGGATCCTATTGTATTTATTGATATGACAGAACTTACATGGCAAAATGCTCTTTATTGGGATTGGGATTTTGGAGATGGAACTTATGGTACTGATTCTATTGTGTTTCACTCATATCAGGAGATTGGTGAGTATGATGTAATATTAAAAGTAACAACAGACTATAACTGTATTGATACTTTAGTAAAGAAAGTAATAATTGAAGAATATGATTTATTTATTCCAAATGCTTTTACCCCTAATTCATCAGATGATAATATTAATGAAGAGTTCAGACCTTATGGTTTTGGAATTAGTGAATTTCAGATGAATATTTACACAAGGTGGGGTGGGTTAATTTATAGTACTGATAATATTGAAGTTGGTTGGAATGGGAAATATGATAATAGTGGTACTGAAGTTCAATTAGGTGTATATATGTATTATATAAAAACAAAAGATGTTTTTGGTGCATTGCATGAATATACAGGTCAATTAACTTTAATAAGATAAAATATGAAGAAAATATTTTTTTTACTTTTTAGCATTATTAGTTTTAGTTGTTTTTGTCAAACTAAAACTGATACTCTATCTGGTTTTAATGAACAATATGAGCTTGATCATATTATAAGCCATGGCATTGACACCTCACAAATCAACTTTTATATGGATTTAGCAAAGAAACGCTTTATAAATAAAAAGTATAGTTTAGGTTTTTATGCACCTCCTAATGTGAGCTTAAATTCTACTACAGTACTTGACTGTAATGTTGATAATTGGGGCTTTGAAAATGGAACACTTAGTGGATGGAATCAGCAAGGAGCTGTTCAGCTTGTTAATAATGGAGTTGATCCATATGGAGGATTTCCTTGGGTGTATCCCAACGGTGGTAGTTTTTCTGCCAAAGTTAGTAGTGACCAGAACTGCTGTAAAGACGGAAGGCTAGATAAGGTTATAAATGTACCAGCAAATGGTGAAACCTTAATGAGTTTTCATTTTGCAATGAGTATATTTAATTATCCGCATTCAGCAGCTGAGGCAGCTAAGTTATGGGTAGAGTTCTATGATAATGGAGGGAATTTACTATCCTGCCCACAGTATGAGTGCTATTATTCAACAGATAATGGAGCAGTTGGAGTATCTAATTTTGTTGAAACTCCAAACCCTGCATCCTTTTATAATCCATCTGCAAATGGTGATAGTCCTCACCTATACCCAGTAACATATGCCGACTGGAATACAGTAACATTAGATCTTTCTGCGTACCAAGGTCAACAAATTACAGTAGTTTTTAGAGTTGAGTGGTGTATTTATGGTCCAGACTGGGCCTATGTTCTTCTGGATGTTGACTGTCCTATAACATCTTTTGAACCAACAAATATTTGTTTGGATGAAACTAGTCAAGGGACGCTATGTGGACCTAACAATATGTCTACTTACACATGGTACGATACTTTAGGAACTGTTATTGGAAATAATCAATGTTTGAACGTTAATACTACTGGAACTTATATTTTGGAGACTGCTCCTTTAGTAGAATGTACTCAAGCAAATTTATTAACATTTGATTTTATCGTATATCCACCAATAAATATATCATATTTATTAAGCGATTATAATTCTAATAATATTAGTTGTAATGGCCAAAATGATGGAAGTATTGATATTGATGTTAATGGAGGTCTTCCTCCATACACTTATAGTTGGAGTACTATCAATCCAAATTCTGCAGATCAGTATAATATGTATGAAGGTTCGTATGATTTGCAAGTAACTGATTCAAAAGGGTGTGTTTTTGATACAACTTTCGTATTAATTGAACCAACACCGTTACAAACAACAATTAGTGCTATTTCAAATTATAATGGATATCATATAAGTTGTAATGGTTATAGTGATGGATCAATTAATATTAGTGCTTCAGGTTCTGTTCCTGGTTATACTTTCCTATGGAATAATGGAGAAACTACTCAAACAATTTCTGGACTTTCTGCTGGCATCTATAGCGTAGATGTTATAGATTCATCCTTTTGTATTACATCAACATATTTTAATGTAATTGATCCAACACTGCTTGAATCAATATTTGTATTATCTGACATTAATGGTTATAATGTTTGTAATGGAGCTCAAGATGGCTATATAGACTTATTTGTTAGTGGCTCTGTTCCTGGATATTCTTACCAATGGAGTAATGGAGATACAATTGAAAATATAAATGGTTTGTCAGCAGGAACTTACTCTTATGTGGTTACGGATCAAAATGGATGCATAACATCTGATACAATTGAAATAATAGAACCTACTATTAATATTCAAGAAAGTGCAATTGATGTAAGTTGTTTTGGTGCTACTAATGGTTCGGTTTCTGTAAATGTTAGTGGAAGTACAGCTCCATATTATGTGTTTTGGGATAATAATATTAATCCCACATTAGCATCATCAGGAACTTATATTTATCAAATTGTTGATTCTATCGGTTGTGTTTATTTTGATTCTTTAATAGTGTCAGAGCCAGATTCCTTTACAGTTACTGAAAGTGTTATAGATGTAAGTTGTAATGGATTTAATGATGGCTCTATTTCTCTAGTAATATCTGGTGCAACTCCTCCTTTTGTAGTAAATTGGTTTGGAGCGAATATTGTAAATACACAAGCTGGAACTTATAATTATACAATTGTTGATTCTAATAATTGTTATTTTAGTGAGATTGCAATTGTAAATGAGCCAAACCAAATTGATGTACTTAATCAAGTTGTAGATCCATCTTGTGGAAATACGAATGACGGTTCTGTTAGTTTGCAAATCTCTGGCGGCAGCTCACCTTACACGGTTGATTGGGGAGGAAGTGATCCTAACTCTTTAGGTATCGGTAGTTATGTATTTGTTGTAACTGATAATAATAATTGTGCAGATTCAAATACAGTTACCTTAACTTCAGTTAGTAATATTCAAGTTGTTTCTGAAATTACTCAGATTAGTTGTAATAGTTTTTGCGATGGTTCAATTGATTTGACTATTACTGGAGGAATAAGCCCATATACTGTAGATTGGTTTGGAGTAAATCCTACCTTTTTATGTGAAGGTTCTTTTTCGTATGAGATTGTAGATGCTGTTGGGTGCTATTACGCTGAGAACTTTCAGATATTCTCTCCTGATTCTGTAGAGCTCAGTATTTCACAGATTGGTATGCAACTTGAAGGAAATGCAAGTGGTGGAGTAGCACCTTACTCTTACGAGTGGTTTAATGATTTTGGATCTTTAGTAAATAGTCAAACAGCAAATATTACATCAAATGGTTCGTATTATTGTATTGCAATTGATATAAATAATTGTCAGTCTGATACAGTTGAGTATTATTACACAGAAACATCAATTGAAGATCTAGGCGTAACTAATTTAAATATTTACCCAAATCCTTCTGATAATATTTTAAATATTGAGTTTGAGTCTATTATTGAGAATGATATTTCTCTATATTTTATAGATATTCTTGGTCAAAAAATAATGACAGATAGGATTGAACAATTTAAAGGTAATTACACTTATAAATTGGATTTACTCAGATTTGCTCAAGGAATTTATATGTTAGAATTAAGAAGTGGTAGTGAAATATACAATAAGAAGATAATAAGAAAATAATTACAAAAAAATCAATCAATCAGTAATAAGCTACTCTATTGTAAAACTAACTCTTTTAGGAATATTATCTTGATCATCAAATAAAGTAGCAACAAAATGTAATGGAAGTAAGATAATTCAAAAAAAATAACTTGTTAATAACTTGTTAATAACTGCAAAAATACTATTTTAGCAAACTTTTAAAAAATTAAAATATGAAAAATATATTTATACTAATAACGATATTTATATTGTCTTTATCCTCTTATGCTCAGACGATAACTAATATAATTACTACTAATGCTATTGCCTGTAATGGAGGTCAGGCAAGTATTAATGTTACAACAAATGCATCATCAAATTTTGATTATTTACTGCAAAGCCAATTGCCAAATGGAACTTGGACAAATGCAGGCGTGATAACAACTATAACGTTTCCACAAATTAGTTTTCCTATTACATCTCTTTCAGCTGGGACATATAGAATTATTTTATATGATATATTTAGTGTTGCTACAGATACTTCAGATTACATGATTAATCAACCACTACCCATTTCTCTTTTTGCATCTTTAAATAATTCTTTGACTTGTTTTGGAGCAAATGATGGAAGTATAGAACTAATAGCTGGAGGTGGAACTCCACCTTTAAATTATTCCTGGTCAAATGGATTGCCAAACAATTCATTTGTAAATGGTTTAGCTGCTGGTACATATACCTGTTCAATTATAGATGCTAATGGTTGCGCTTTTAGTGGTAATGTTATTTCTGTACCTATAACTCAACCAACAGTTTTAACTGTAAGCACATCTAACACTTCTGTAAGTTGTAGCGGAGGTAATGATGGTTCAGCTTCAGTAAATCCTGCTGGTGGAACGCCAGGGTACTCTTATTCTTGGAGTAACGGACAAACTACTCAAACAGCTACTGGATTAAGCACAGGTAATTACAATTGCACTATTACTGATATAAATGGTTGTACTATAAATAGTGGGAATATTTTTATTAGTCAACCATCAGCTTTAACTATAAGCTCATCTAACACTGCTGTAAGTTGTAGCGGAGGGAATGATGGAACTGCTTCTGTTAATCCAAATGGAGGTACTCCGGGCTATTCTTATTTTTGGAGTAACGGACAAACTACTCAAACAGCTACTGGATTAAGCACAGGTAATTATAATTGCACTATTACTGATGCAAATGGTTGTACTATAAATAGTGGGAATATTTTTATTAGTCAACCATCAGCTTTAACTATAAGCTCATCTAACACTGCTGTAAGTTGTAGCGGAGGGAATGATGGAACTGCTTCTGTTAATCCAAATGGAGGTACTCCGGGCTATTCTTATTTTTGGAGTAACGGACAAACTACTCAAACAGCTACTGGATTAAGCACAGGTAATTATAATTGCACTATTACTGATGCAAATGGTTGTACTATAAATAGTGGGAATATTTTTATTAATCAACCATCAGCTTTAACTGTAGGCACATCTAATACTGCTGTAAGTTGTAGCGGAGGGAATGATGGAACTGCTTCTGTTAATCCTGCTGGCGGAACGCCAGGGTACTCTTATTCTTGGAGTAATGGTTCAACTAACCAAACAATTAACAATTTATCTGCAGGAAATTATACGTGTACTATTACTGATGCAAATGGCTGCTCGGTTAATATTACTATTTCAGTTAATCAACCTATGCAGTTGCTATTACAATCAACTACTATAAATGATGTGAGTTGCTTTAATGGTAATAATGGTAGTGCTACAATAATTATTATTGGTGGTACTACACCCTATACATATTCATGGAGCACTGGTGCAACTATTAATACATTAACTAATCTCTCATCAGGAACCTATACTTGTGATGTTACAGATGCGAATGGTTGTACTATACCTACAATTTCCATAGATGTAAATAGTCCAACTGAATTATTCTATTCAGTTGCTACAAATCAGGTTAGTTGTTTAGGTGGAAATGATGGTTCTGCCACAGTAAATGTATCAAATGGTACGCCAGGCTATACTTTTTCTTGGACTAATGGTTCATCTAGCCAAACAATTAATAATTTATCTGCAGGAAATTATACGTGTACTATTACTGATGCAAATGGTTGTACAAAACAAGCACCAGCAAATATATCTCAGCCTCCTACTCTATTAACATTAACAATGGATTCTTCTGCTGTAAATTGTAATGGGGGTAATGATGGATATGCTACTGTATATGCTGTAGGTGGTGGAACTTCATATACATATTTATGGTCAAATTCAGTAACAGATACAGTAATATCTGGATTGTCAAGTGGCACATATACTGTTAGTGTAACGGATAATAATAACTGCATGGTAAGTGAGGATGTTTTTGTTGATCAGTCAGAACCACTTGTTGTACCTATATTTACAACTGATGTAAGTTGTAATGGTGGAGGGAATGCAATTGCAACTGCTAATCCAACAGGAGGAAATCCTGGTTATACTTATTCTTGGAATATTGGAATGACAACAAAAACTATTACTGGATTAAGTTCTGGATTTTATACTGTAACTGTAACAGATTCAATAAATTGCCCTTCAGTGTCATCTTCAATTACAATTAATCAGCCATCAGTAATTACAGCTACAGCTAATGTAGATTCTGTTTCTTGTTTTGGTAGTAATGACGGTTTAATTACCTTAAGTATAAGTGGGGGTAATGGAAATTATACTTTTTTGTGGTCTGATGGACAAACTACACAAAATGCTACAGGTTTAGTAGCAGGACAATATACAGTAGAAGTTATTGATTCAACTAACTGTCAATACTTTTTTACATATGATGTATATGAACCTTCTACTTCATTATCTGCAACTGCAACTGTAACATCTGCAAGTTGCTTTGGAAATTCTGATGGAAGTATTAATTTAACAACTATTGGAGGAACATCTGCATATAACTATAGTTGGCCAAGCGGACAAAATTCACAAGCACTAACAAATTTACCAATCGGAACTTATACATGTACGATTACTGATAATAATGGGTGTGTTGCTTATGCTACAGGAACTGTTGATCAGCCACAGCAACTTACTTTAACATCTCAAACATCAGCATCAATTTCATGTTTTGGTTATAATGATGGTTCAGCAACTGTTATTCCACAGGGTGGTATTGCTCCATATACTTATAATTGGTCGAACGGTCAAACTACACAAAATGCTGTTAATTTAATTGCAGGAACATATAGTGTAATGGTATTGGATAGTAATAGTTGTGCAACATCTTTATCTATTACATTAAGCCAACCTGTACAAGTGGGTGCTGTATTAACACCAACTAATATTCTTTGCCATGACGACTCTAGTGGAAATATAACAGTAAATAGTGTGACAGGAACAACAGGACCTTATACTTATCAATGGTCAGATTTACATAATGATCCAATTAACCAAAATTTAACTGTAGGAACTTATTATGTTACTATTACAGATGGAAATGGATGTTCGAATACCTTTTCTCAAACACTAACAGAACCTTTGGTTATTTCTACTACCTTATCATATTCAGATATTTCTGTAACTGGAGCATCTGATGGAAATATTTCTGCTAATGTTTCTGGAGGAAATCCTCCTTATTCGTATTCTTGGTCAGGACCAAATAATTATTCAAATAGCAATTCTAGTATTAACTCTTTAGAAAGTGGATATTATATTCTTATTGTTACTGATGCAAGTGGTTGTTCTCAGACTTTCAGTCAGGTAATTAACGAACCAAATTGTAATGTCACAATTGCAGAAACCTTTACAGCTCCTTTATGTTATGGAGATATGGCTACAGTATATTGGCAAAATAGTGGTGGATTACCTCCTTACTCTAATACTTTAATTAGTTCAGATGGAACGGTTTTAATTAATGGAGCTCAGTATGATTATCCAAATACTCAATTGCAATTTCCTTCAGGTGTATATGATTTAGTTGTTGAAGATGCTTCAGGATGTAGTGATCTTTGGAATATACAGATATCTACACCAGATTCAATTGCATTAGATCTTTCCTTAACTGATGCACTTTGTTTTAATGAAAATACAGGTACAGCAACTGTTGTAATTTCAGGAGGTACTTCCCCTTACAATACTGATTGGGGATTTGCAGATCCTAACTTATTATTAGCAGGAAACTATAACATTCAAGTAACTGATGTAAATGGTTGTTCTTCAGGAATAATAAATTACACTATAAATGAAGCGAGTCAATTAGTTATTGATAGTGTTATTACTACCTTAGTATCTTGTTTTCCACAAAATAATGGAACTGCTACTATTTATGGATCAGGAGGTGTATTGCCATATACATATTTATGGTCAAACGGTCAAACAACACAGACAGCACAAAGTTTAACTAATGGCAATTATCTTGGTACTATTATTGATGCAAATGGTTGCGAAACTAACTCTGATATTGTACAGATTAATAACGCGCCTACATTAAATGTAAGTATTCAACAAACTACTGTAAGTTGTACTGACGCAAGTGACGGCTCATTATCATCAACTATAATAACAGGCACAGGACCAATAACATATAATTGGTATAATTTAACTAATCCTAATACATTAATTAGTTCAGATCCGTTAGTTTCTAATTTATCTTCTGGTGCTTATAGTTTAATTGCTACAGATGTAAACGGATGTATATATCAAGGATCTGCGTTATTAATTAATCCATCAACAATATCATTTGGATTAAATCCAAACAATATTACTTCTAATGGTGCTAATGATGGTTGGGTTAACACAACTTCAATTTCAGGAGGACAATCACCTTACACATTTAATTGGTCAGGTCCTAGTGGATATACTGCAATATCTCAGAATATTACAAATCTTAATGCAGGTACTTATACTTTAACTATAACTGATGCGAATGGATGTATTTCCAGTCAATCTTCTGTAATTAGTGAAGCTAGTTGTAATGTAACAATTAATAGTTCAATAAGTCAGCCTGATTGTTTTGGGGATAATGGAAATGTTCTTTGGACAAACTCAGGTGGAGGAGGTACTTATACTAATACTATTACTAACTTAAATACTAATGCAATTATTTACAATAGCTTTAGTTCATCATCAGTCTCATTATCAGTAGGTAGTTATGTGCTACAAGTAAGTGATCAATATGGATGTGTAGATTTAGTAAACATAACAATTACCGAGCAGGATGCTTTAATTGCAAATACTAACACTACAGCAACAACATGTTTTGGAAGTGCTGATGGGTCTGTAACTATTACACCTCAAGGAGGAACACCAGGATATAGCATTACTGGCTTACCAAACCCTAATACTTTATCTGCTGGTATTTATTCATTTATACTTACTGATGCTAATAGTTGTTCAATTAATCAGATTTTTAGTATTTCAGAACCTGCAGATATAACAACTACTGTTACATCAACTAATGTTTCTTGTTTAAGTGGTACTGATGGTACTGCTACTGTTAATATTAATGGTGGAACCGCTCCATATACATATAGCTGGTCTCCCAGTGGATTAATTACTCAAACAGTTACATCATTGGATGCAGGAAATCACTATGTTTTAATAACTGATGCGTATGGTTGTAACCCTTCATCCGGACAGGCTTTAGCTATAATAACTGAGCCTAACTTTAATTTAGCGGCTACTTTTACAAATTCTGACGCTAGTTGTTACAGTTTCTCAGACGGTATTGCTCAAATCTTCCCAACAGGAGGAACAGCACCTTATACTTATTTATGGTCAAACGGACAAATAATGCAACAAGCAACAGCTTTAATTGCCGGTAATTATAGTTGTACTGTAACAGATGCAAATGGATGTACCGATTTATTTACAACTACTATAAATGAGCCATCTGAGATCTTAGCAAACATTAGTGTAACTAATGTTAGTTGTAATGGAACTTATGATGGTTCAGCAATTGTAAATCCATCAGGAGGGAGTGGTACGTATAATGTTATGTGGTTTGATAATACAATTCTCAATTCTATTATAGGATTACAAAACGGTTCATATAATGTAACTGTTTCTGATAATACTGGATGTACAACATTAGAAAACCCAACAACTTTTATTGTTGAACAACCTAATACAATTACATTAAATACTGCTGTACTTGCCGACCCAACTTGTGTAGGGTATTCAAACGGAAGTGTTGATGTCACTGCAATAGGAGGAAGTCTACCATATAGTTATAATTGGTTAGATTCATTAAATATTACAATTTCTACAGATAGTTTTGCACTAAACCTAGGCGCATCAACTTATAGTGTAATAGTTACTGATATTAATGGTTGTTCTGATACTGCAACAGTATCCTTATCCTCTCCTGACTCAATTATATCAAATATTACAACAGATCCTACTTTATGTAATGGATCTTCTGATGGAAGTGCTACAGCAACACCAAGTGGTGGAAATGCTCCTTACTCATATATATGGTCAGGTTCAGGTTCTACAACTGCTACAAGTACAGGTTTAAATGCATCAACAACTTATTATGTGACAATTACTGATGTAAATGGCTGTAGTATAACAGGAATTCCAGTAACTGTTCCTGAGCCAGATGCTGTATCAATGAACTTTACAATGTCAGACTATAATGGTTTTAATGTAAGTTGCAATAATAGTACAGATGGCTCTATTGCTGTAACAGCAAATGGTGGAAATGCTCCGTATACTTATTCTGCGGATGGGAGCTATTGGTTAGCAGACTCTACTTTTTTAAATGTAGGTTCTGGATGGTACACAGTGTATTCACAAGATGCAAATGAATGTATTTCGATTGATAGCGTAGAAATTATTGCACCTGATGAATTAGATCCAAATATTACAATATTAAGCACAGTTACTTGTAGTGGTGCAAATGATGGAGTTTTAGCGTCAATATCTCAAGGGGGTGCTGGAAATTATTCATATTTATGGAGTAACTTAGGTGTCAATGATAGTATTGCTGGTTTATCTGAAGGTTTCTATTCTATAGAAGTATCGGATTTTAATGGTTGTACCGCAACAGATACTATTACAGTAGTACCTGATTTTGTAATTTTTTCTAATATAACTACAACTACAATTAGCTGTACAGGATCGTCAGATGGTACGGCTACAGCAAACCCTAGTGGTGGTACACAACCTCATTCTTATTTATGGAATAACGGAAATGGTACTGCAAGTATTCAAGGTTTAACTTCTGGTGACTATTGGTGTACTATTACAGATGCAAATGGATGTGAGATAACTGATACAATTCAAATAACTGAATCAGCAACCACTTTATCAATTATTAATGTTACAACAACTGATGTAAGTTGTAATGGAGGTGATAATGGTTTTGCAAGTGTTTTTGTGAATGGTGGTGCTCAACCTTATTCTTATTTATGGAATGATTTAAATATGCAAACTACTCCAAATGTAACTACATTAATTGCTGATACTTTTATTGTTGCAATAACTGATGCGGCACTTTGTACGGTTTATGATACAATTATAATTAGTGAGCCAGAACAACTAATCAGCAATGTAAATCAAACTGATATTTCTTGTTATGGCCTTTCTAATGGAATTCTTATAAATACAACAATTGGAGGAGTATTACCTTATAATATAAATTGGCAGGGTCCTAATGCGTATAGTTCAAATCTTGATTCTATTTCTGATTTAGGAATTGGTGAGTATATTTTAACTATAACGGATAATAACTCATGTACAACTTATGATACTTTGCAAATAACCGAACCATCTCCATTATCTTATGTTGTTTCAGCTGTTAATCCATTATGTTATAATGATGCAAATGGTGTTGTTACTTTAGAGATAAATGGTGGTACACTTCCTTACGACGCAATATATGGTAATGGCGTTAATTCATATCCAACTTCTGATTCAATTATTATTTCAGGATTGTCAGCTGGTAGTGATACTTTATTTGTAATCGATGCAAATGGATGTATTATGAGTAATTTTATTAATTTAACAAATCCTTTAGAATTACAAACTAGCAACATAACTTCTGTTAGTGCTACTTGTCATGGGTATTCTGATGGGATAATAGTTGTTGAGGTTGTAGGAGGAAATATTCCTTATCAGTATCAATTATTAGATGTGAATAATGATATAGTTGGCAGTACAGCAGCTGTTAATGGCTTAAGTGCTGGAGAATATGAGTTTATTATAACTGATTTGAATAATTGTATTATTCAGGTTCCTGTAACAATTCTATCTCCAAATGAAATAAGTATAAACCAAGAGCTATCGTGTTATGGAACATTGGCAGTTGATATTATTGATGCGGTAGGGATTTATAATATCTTCTGGGAAAACCAAGAGGACTCAGTATTTATTGATAATTTAACTCCAGGAACATATAATGTAACTGTAATTGATGAGCTTGGATGTACTAAAGTGGATTCGTTTACAATAGATGAATTGTTTGAATACTCAGTGTATGATGCAAGTTGTTTTTCAGTATTAGATGGAAGTATTGAAATTTATTCTATTAGTGGGAGCTATCCCCCTTATGAATTATCGGTAGATGGTAATGTTTTAGCTAATGATGTTGTAAGTAATTATGTAATAAATGATTTATCAGCTTCATTACACACAATTAGTTTAATAGATGATATTGGCTGTACTTCAGTTGATACTATCAATATTAATAATGTAGGTGGATATGATTGTATTGATGAACCAATTATTATTTCACCTAATAGTGATGGTACTAACGATAATTGGCATCCAATTTATGATATTGATACAGAAATTGAGGTGATAATATTAAATAGATGGGGAGAACGAGAGTTTTATTACTTAGGTAATAGTTTAGTTTTTGAGTGGAACGGATTACGTACTAACGGAAATAAGCTTCCTTCAACTGACTACTATTACATCATTAAATTTAAAGATAATAATTATCCAGATAAAACAGGAGTAATTACATTAATAAGATAAGAATATGAAAAAGATAAGTTTATTAATTTTAGTAAGTGTATTTGTAACCATTGGTTTTGCTCAGCAATTTCCATTGCAGTCGCAATACCAGTTTAACTACCAAACAATAAACCCTGCAGCTAGTGGTGAAAAAGATTTTTATAGAGCCAGAGCTTCATTTAGGGAACAATGGGTTGGATTAACTGATAATCCAATTAGCACTCAAATTTTAACAGTTACTAAAGGTTTTGGAGTTAATGGTTTGGGAATAACTGTTTTTAGTGATAAAACGGGTGGAGCTTTCAATAAATCAGGAGCTGCAATTAGTTACTCTCATAAAGTGAAGTTTGAAGGTTCTAATTTATATTTTGGAGTTTCTGGTGGGGCTTCAAAAATTAACTTAGCAGCAATTAATGATCCTGCACTTTTATCAAATGATGATGTAATTCCTGAATTTAACTTTGGAATGTATTATACGTTCAGGCAGTTAAAAATAGGAGTGTCAATACCTGGCTTATTAGCAACAAATATGGAAATTTCAGGATCAACTGAGAATACAGTTGATAGGCATTTCTATAGTATGATATCTTACGCTAAAAAATTGAGTGACGATTGGACTGCTCATCCATCTATATTAGTTAAAACTACCGCTAACAATAATCAGATTGATGCAAATATTAACTTTAAGTTAAAAAACAGGTTGTGGTTCGGGACTTCATATAGGCAAGATTTCGGACCCACAATTTATGTAGGAATTGATTTTGGAAAACTTTTATCAGTTTATTCATTAGATATTTCCACTAATGAGGTTGCTGCTTATAGCAATGGCTCACACGAGCTTACTTTTGGTTACGATTTTATACCAGATTCTGAGTTGGAAAAAATAAATAGAAAAGAGGAGGAGTTTGATGAAGACATAAAAGATAAGGATAAAGATGGGGTTTTTGATGATGAGGATTTATGCCCTGATATTTCTGGTGATAAGAATGCGCAAGGCTGTCCTGATTTTGATAAAGATGGAATACCTGACAAATTTGATTTATGCCCACATTTATTTGGTAATGCTAATGCGCAAGGCTGTCCTGAATTATCAACAGCTGAGTATTTAGTACTTACTAGAGCGTTAGGAAATTTAAACTTTGACTTTGATAAGGATGTAATTAAAAAAGAATCTTATATCACTTTAACAGACTTAATGTTATTAATGCATAAGAACCCTAAGATGTATTTACTTATAGAAGGGCATGCTTCTGCAGAAGGATCAACATCTTATAATTTAAGTTTATCAGCTAGAAGAGCTAAAGCTGTACAGAATTTCTTTATTAGTAGAGGAATAAATAAAGGAAGATTAATTATTGATTTTTATGGTGAAGACACACCATTAAACAAAAATACAACTGAGCAGGAAAGAGCTAACAACAGAAGAGTGGAGTTTGATATTAAATACCACCTTTATGATGAGTTTTCGGCTGAGAATTTACAACAAGAGTATGACTCATTGCTAAATACTATTAATAATAAAAATGTATTAGAGATTGATGATTATGATGAGGTTGTGATACAACAACCAATAATTATTAAAGATACTGCTGTAGTAGCTAAGGAGATAGTTGCTGATACAATTATAGTATCAGAAGAGGATACTGCAACAATTAAAGCTGAAAGCACTACAATTATTAGTATAAAGCCAGCTGATGAAATGTATTTAGTAATTGTGCAAGTATTTACTGATGCTAGTAATGCTATTGATTATATTAATAGTAATGTTACTGATTTAGAATATACTTTAGTAAATGGGAAGTATTATGTATTTGCATTTAGTTCTAAAGTAAGGAAAGAGGCGGAGCAGTTTAGAAGCACATATGGAAAGGGAAGTTGGATTTTAGACCCTAAATAGAGTTAAAAAGTTGACGATAATATATTTTTAAAAAAGAGGAGTAATACTCCTCTTTTTTTTAAAAATTATTGGAAACAGCTGAAAAAATGCTTCATATGAAAATCTATCATTTATTTGCACCTATTTTAAGAAAGTATTACTTCATAAGTTTATTTACCAATTCCTATTATAAATATTTTTTTATCTTTACTCTTAATTATAAATTTTCATTTATTTGTCAATGGAATATATAAAGTTGAAATAACTTCTGATAATGGGATTATATATAATAAGATAATATCACAATAATCGAATATATTATGGTTTTTTATCATATAATTTATTTGTATAATGAAAATATATTTATAACTAAATAATTAATAACTAAAATGAAAAAACTATTAGCAATTTTAATGATGTTGTTTGTATTTGCAAATAACTCAAATGCAACCCATTTAATGGGTGGTGAAATTACTTGGGAATGTATAAAAACAGGATCTGATTCTGGCAAATATATTTTCAAAGTTAAAGTTTACAGGGACTGTCAAGGAGTGCCTATTGACACATCTGTGTTTCTAGCAGCTCACAATGTTCCAGGGCTCTCAACAATTCCATTATTTTATGTTGGTGCAAATGATATATCTCCTTTATGTGATACAATTGATGGGCCTAATTCTGCATTTTCTTGTAATGGCACAAATAGTGGATATGCAGGAAATGGTAATGGTGCAGTTGAAGAGCATATCTACCAATCTGAAGCAATACAAATTACTGGAACCCCTGATGCAAATGGTTGGCATTTTACATGGAGTAGTTGTTGTAGGAATCTAGCAATTACTAATCTAGCAAGTAATACTGGTCAATATGGATTTACACTTAGAGCAGTTATGTATTCTTATACAGACTCATTAGGTGTAGTCTATCCTAATGGAAATACTTGTTTTGATTCCTCTCCAAAATTTTATGAAACTCCAAGGACAATTTTAGAGGTTGGGAATGGTTATGATCCTCTTGCTTTTTCAAATGGATTTACATATAGTCATAACGCTTTTGATGAAGAAAGAGATTCTTTATCTTACGAATGGAGTCAACCTATTGATAATGGGTATAATTTTTTAAGCCCTAATGCTATGGCAATACCATTTAACACTTCCATTTACCCTTTATCTTATACAAACCCAATTGATGGAATAATTATGAACTCTCAGACTGGAAGAACTTGGTATGATGCAAATGACCAAGGAAATTATGTAACTTGCACTAAAGTATCTGCTTTTAAGTGTGGTCAATTGGTTGCTGAAGTTTTTAGAGAAATCCAGGTTATCCTTATAGCCCCTACTTGCAATTTAGGTGATACAACTGGAGGAAATATTGGTGCAGATACTTTATGTAATGTAAGGCCATTAGTTCAGCCTCCGTTCTTCTTCCCTTTAGGCAACCCACAATATCAATGGGATACTATAGTGCATTGTGGTGATACCGTATCATTTGATTTTATAGCAAATGATTATGATTTTTACCCTAATGGAAGCCAGCAAGACTTACAATTTACAGTTTCTGGTGGTCAATTTATGGATTACAATGTTAGTCCGCCTGCATTGTGTGATAACCCTCCTTGTGCTACTTTTTCAGAAACATCATCAGGTACAACTCCACCGTTTATAACGGCTGGGGGTTATGGGTCAGGATCATTTGAGTGGATTACTTCTTGTAATCATATTATTAGTACCTGTGGGAATGATTTACGACCTAGCATATATACATTTGCAATAAAGGTACAGGATGATTTCTGCCCTGCACCTGCCATTGAAAATACAGCACAAGTAATCTCGATTACAGTTTGTCCTCCTTGCGATATTTTAAAAGCAAATCCTACATCTACTTCAGTTTCTTGTAGTAGTCAACCTTACGGATCCGCAACAGTAAGTCCAACTAATGGAATGCCACCTTATTCAGATTTTTGGTTTGATATGAGTGGAATTCCTGTTAATCCAGATAGTTTATTGGCTGGTGATTATGAAGTTAGAGTAAGGGACTCAAGTATGTGTGAGACTATTGACACAGTAACTGTAGGAAGTTTAGTAGCAGTTTTAGGAACTTTGATTTCATCAACTAATGTAAGTTGTAATGGATTCAATGATGGTATAGCAAATATAACTCCATCAGGAGGAGTTAGTCCTTATACTTATTTATGGTCTAATGGTTCAGCATCTGAGACGATAGTTAATTTATTTTCAGGTATTTATAATGTTACAGTAACAGATTCAAATAATTGTTCAACAATAGATTCTATATTTATTACTGAGCCTCTTGTTTTGTCTACTACTTTAACTGGTAATGCAAACACTATAACTGGCAATTCTACAGGAGGAACAATGCCTTATACATATGAGTTTTTTGGACCTACAGGCTTTGTAGCTGCAAGTTTTAATAATTTTGGAACTAGTTTCTCAATTAATCCATTGCAATCAGGTAATTACACTTTCATTGTTACTGATGCTAATGGTTGTTCCGATTCAACTTCAATTATTTATTCTGCTAATTTTACTCCAACAGTAGATGTTACTTTGTCTAATAATTGGTGTGATAGTTTAACGGACTTAACTATAGAAGTTGGTCAAGACTCAGGTGAGGTTGATATGTCAACTGCATTATTTCAATCTAATGCAGGCTCATTCGATATTTCCACTATGAGTGTAGGGGATACAATTGGAACAGCTTATATGATGGCAGGAGGAGGAAGTATTAATATTAATGCTTATCTAATTGTAAGTTCAATTATTTCAAGTTCACAAGCAATAATTCAACCAACATCAATTAACAATGGAAATTTAGGAAACTTCACTATTACAAATTCACCTTTAGGTGGTATACAAATTCTCTCCCAAACAATTCCTGATGGAAATTCATATACTTCTGGGAATATGAATAGTGTTACTTTTGATAATGTCTTTATTAACCCTTGTGTTCCTTTAGTATTTACATCTACAATTAATTCAGAATTAGGCGATACTGATATTCAAACTTTCAATTTTACAGTTTCTAGTATAGATCAACAACAATTAAATGATTTTAATATTTTCCCAAATCCTGTTTCTAGTATTTTAAATATTCAATTAGAAGAACTATCATCCGAACTTTTAATTAGTGTTTATGATATTAATGGAAAAATTGTTTTTTCAAATTATAAGTTTTACAATACAGTTAAAGTTACTATTGATGTTTCTCACTTAAGTTCAAGTATGTATTTAATAGTTATTGAAAATGATAACAGAATAGACAGTAAAACATTTTATAAGGATTAATGATTATAAAACGCCAAGCAGAAATGTTAGGCGTTTTTTGTTTCCCAAGATATTGTTAAGTATACAAAACTTAAATCAATAGATAAGCATCGTTCAGAGGCTTATCTATGCAAACTATTTAACCTTTAATTTTAATTGATCAAGCTTTCCTATCTTAGAAAAAAATTCTTTTGATAAATCTACTTTCATTTTTCTAGAAAGTAAATCAACTTCATATTTATTAAGATGATCAGCTACATTAAAAACTAAGGAATGTTTTCCCTTATATTCAGAAACTATTTGAACAACCTCCTCTACTAATTTTTCTGAAATATCATTAACATCAATTCTTAAAATAACATCACGAACCTCTTTATCAACAATCTCTGATAGCAAATCAATAGTAGATATTTTAAACTCTAAATCATCATTATAAAAACGCTTTTTTACTTTCCCACTAATATGTAATAACCAACCTTCAGTAAAAAAAGCTTTAAAGTTAATATAATCATCAGAAAATAAATAAAAACTAAATGTACCATGATAATCCTCAAAATGCAAAACACCAAATGGTTTTCCTGTTTTAGTTTCTCTATGTTCAACTTTAGTAACAACTCCTGCAAAACGGAAATCTTTACCCTTAACTTTATCCATATTATTAAGCATAGCTAAATTGCCATTACAGAAATTAGAAATCTCTATTTTATAATCATCCAAAGGATGACCAGAAATATAAATCCCAACAACTTCTTTTTCTCTAGATAATAATTGCATAGTAGTCCAAGGAAGAGCAGGATTAGGTAATGGAGCCTGAATACTTGCCTCTGCACTTTGACCAAACATATCAAACTGATTGGAATTTTCACTATCCTTAATCTTATTCCCAAACTTAATCATTTTCTCAATATAAGTTTGACCATTATCTTCTTTAGAAAAATACTCTGAACGCTTTAAATCAAAAAGATCAAAACCACCAGCACAAACAACACTCTCCAGAGTTCTTTTATTTGCTGAACGCAAATCTACACGCTTCATGAAATCATCAAAAGCAGTGTAGTTTCCATTCTCTTTACGCTCATTTACGATTGCTTCAACCGCACCTTCACCCACTCCTTTAACAGCACCTAAACCAAATCGAATTTCTCCTTTTGCATTTACAGCAAACTTGTAAAAACTTTCATTTACATCAGGGCCCAAAACAGGAACACCCATTCGCTTACATTCCTCCATATAATAAGTAATATCCTTAATATCACTCATATGATTAGTAAGCAATGACGCCATCAACTCAGAAGGATAATGAGCTTTTAAATAAGCTGTTTGATAAGCAATAAGAGCATAGCAAGTAGAGTGCGATTTATTAAAAGCATAAGAAGCAAATGCTTCCCAATCTGACCATATTTTATCTACAATATTGATGTCAAATCCATTTTCAGCACAACCATCAAAAAACTTAGGTTTTAAATTAACCAGTACTGACTTAATCTTTTTTCCCATACCTTTCCTAAGCATATCAGCATCACCTTTTGAGAAACCAGCCAACTTTTGAGAAAGTAACATCACTTGCTCCTGATAAACTGTAATCCCGTAAGTTCCAGATAAATGAGATTCCATTTCAGGTAAATCATATTCAATTTCCTCAATTCCATGCTTACGCTTAATATAATTAGGAATATATTCCATAGGACCTGGTCGATACAAAGCATTCATAGCAATTAAATCATCAAACTTATCAGGTTTTAGATGCTTTAAATGTGCCTTCATACCATCAGAAGAAAACTGAAAAATTCCAGAAGTTGATCCACTTTGAAATATTTGAAAAGTTTGTTCATCATCCAATGGAATAGTATCAATATCAATTTCTACATCATGAATTTTTTTGATAATCTTTAAGCAATCCTTAATAATAGTAAGATTTCGTAAACCCAAGAAATCCATTTTTAAGAGCCCAGCATCCTCTACTACACTATTATCAAATTGGGTAACCATCAGATCAGAATCCTTAGCTCTGGTCATAGGAATCAATCCCATTAAAGGTTCTGGAGTTATAATAACTCCACAGGCATGTGTTCCAGTATTCCTAACATTTCCCTCAAGTTTTCTAGCTAAATTAATTGTCTGAGCTGTTAAGTCATTGCCTTCAGAAAGTAAAATTAACTTCTTTGCTCCTGCTACTTGATCCCCTTTTACTTTATCTTTTAAAGTCTTTTCATCCCAAGAAAAAATTTTACCCAAGGAAGTAAAATCAGGAACTAGTTTTGCCGCCCTATCTGCTTCAAATAGTGGTAAATCCAAAGCTCTAGCCGTATCACGAATAGAGGACTTTGCTGCCATAGTACCGTAAGTAATAATTTGAGCTACATTTTCTTTTCCATATTTTTTCACTACCCAATCAATAATACGCCCCCTTCCCTCATCATCAAAATCAATATCAATATCAGGCAAGGATACACGCTCAGGATTTAAGAAACGCTCAAAAAGTAGATTATACTTAATAGGATCAACATTGGTGATAGTTGTGCAATAAGCAACTACTGAACCAGCAGCAGAACCTCTACCAGGACCAACAGAAACATCCATAGTTCGTGCTTGACGAATAAAATCCTGAACAATAAGAAAATAGCCAGGATACCCTGAATTTTCAATTACTTGCAATTCAAAGTCAATTCGCTCTTTAATCTCATCAGTAATTTCAACATAACGTTCATTTGCACCCTCATAAGTAAGATGTTTCAAATAAGCATTCTCCCCTCTTTTTCCACCATCTTCTTTATCTTTTACATCAATAAACTCTAGCGGAATATCAAACTCAGGTAACAACACTTCACGAGCTAAAGTATAGGGCTCAATTTTATCAATTAAGTGTGTGATATTATCAATTGCTTCAGGTAAATCAGCAAAAAGCTCCTGCATCTCTTTTGATGATTTAAAATAAAACTCCTCATTAGGAAAACCATAACGGAATCCCCTACCACTTCCCTTAGGTGTTTCTTGCTGCTCCCCATCTTTTACACAAAGTAAAATATCATGAGCATTAGCATCTTCTTTATCCAGATAATAAACATTATTAGAAGCAATAATTTTTACATTGTACTTTTTTGCAAATGCAATTAACACCTTGTTTACATGGCGTTCTTCATCTAAATTATGGCGATTAATTTCAACATAAAAATCATCACCAAAAGTATCAAGCCACCATTTGAATTCTTCTTCAGCTTGCCCTTCACCTACATTTAAAATAAGATTCGGAATTATGCCATAAGTGCTACCAGTTAAAGCAATTAAATCATGCTTATGTGAGGTAATTAATTCTTTATCAATTCTAGGTACGTAATAAAACCCCTCAACATTTCCTATGGAAGAAAGTTTTGCCAGATTATGAAATCCATTTTTATTTTTACAGAAAAAAGGAACTTGAGCCCCATAATCCTTTACTGACTTATCAGCATGATTTTTGCAAACATTTAACTCACAACCTAATACAGCTTTAAGCTTAGGGGTTTCTCCTTTTTCTAAATTAGCATTTACAGGATGGTTCAATACTGCATCTATAAATTTATAAGCCCCGAACATGTTAGTGTGATCGGTAAGGCCTACAGCTGGCATTCCCATTTTAGCAGATTTATTTACTAATGCTTTTACATCTATAGTAGCTTGTAAAATGGAAAATTGAGAATGCACATGTAAATGCGCAAAAGAAGATTCTGAAATTTCATTCACTACCTCATCTTCCTGCTCTAAAATAATACCCTCCTCTACAAAAGAAGTGTCAATTGGACTATATGGCTCAATATTTAAGCCAATTAACTTGAAGGGAGTAGGATTTGCCGTTTGATAATTTCTTATCTCATCAGCTGTCATTCCAACTTTAGCAAAAGGAATAACTGACAAACGAATTAACTCCAAAAAACACCTAGCAGTAGCCTCAACATCAGCAGAAGCATTATGAGCCTCAGCAAAGGCCTCTCCAAAAAGTTTAGTATGTAATTCAGTTAAACTTGGCCATTTAAATTTCCCACCTCTACCTCCAGGAATAGCACAGTAATTAGTAGCGTCATCTTTAGTATCCAAAGCAGGGAAATCAGCCAAAAGATTTAACATATCTTTCCTTAATAATTCACAACCAACAATGCTGTTATCAAAAGAAATATTGTGCCCAACAACAAATTTACATTTTTCAATATCCTTTACAAATTCTACCAATACCTCAGTAAGTGGCATTCCTTGCTTATTAGCACGTTCAGTAGAAATTCCATGTATCTTCTCAGCATTAAAGGGAATATCATATCCTTCAGGTTTAATGATGTAGTTTTTTACCTCTACCAACTTTCCCTCCACATCATGCACTTGCCATGCTAATTGCACACACCTTGGCCAATTATTAAAATCAGTTAAAGGTGCTTTCCAATTTTGTGGTAAACCTGTGGTTTCCGTATCTAATATTAGGTACATAGAATCTTTTTACTACTTTTAAATAAGAACCGTAAATTTAGGAAAACAAAAAAGTCAGCCCTTTAGTTTTATGCTGACTTTTTAATATGTTAGTAAGTTTTGAATTTACTACATAAACTTTAGTTCTTTCATCCAATCATCATTAAAAAGTTTACCTACATAACGTGTTCCGTGATCATGGAAAATAACCACAACCACATCATCCTTAGTTAATTTATCTTTCAATTGATTTAATCCCGCAATTGCACTTCCTGCAGAATACCCTACCATAATCCCTTCTTCCCTACTCAATCTTCTTGCCATTATAGCACCATCCTTATCCGTTACTTTTTCAAAAAGATCAATCATATCAAAATCAACATTTTCTGGTAAGATATCTTCACCAATCCCTTCTGTAATATAGTTGTAAATTTCGTTTTTATCAAACTCACCTGTTTCATGGTATTTTTTAAATACTGAACCATAAGTATCAATTCCCCAAATTTTAACATTAGGATTTTGTTCTTTCAAGTATTTTGCGGTACCAGAAATAGTTCCTCCAGTACCAACTCCAACAACTAAATGAGTAATTTTCCCTTCAGTCTGTTCCCAAATCTCAGGACCAGTACTTTCATAATGAGCCTTTGCATTAGATGGATTATCATACTGATTCACATACCAAGAATTTGGCGTTTCTTTTGTTAATCGCTTAGCAACTGAGTAATAGGACTCTTCACTTTCTGGCGGAACATCAGTTGGACAAACAACTACCTTAGCACCCACAGCACGCAAAATATCCATCTTTTCTTTGGATTGTTTGTCTGCCATAACAAAAATACATTTATAGCCTTTTTGTATTGCAGCAAGAGCTAAACCCATACCAGTGTTTCCAGAAGTACCTTCAATAATGATTCCCCCAGGTTGCAGTCTTCCATCAAATTCAGCATCTTCTATCATCTTAAGCGCCATACGATCCTTAATGGAATGTCCAGGATTAAAAGTTTCCACTTTTGCTAAAACTAAAGCATTTGTTTCAACAGTTTTATTAAGCTTAACTAAAGGAGTATTTCCTATAGTTTCAAGTATGTTATTGTAATATTTCATTGTAAAATTTAAGGATGCAAATTTATATTTTTTTACTCAAAGCGAATTGCTTTAATAGGTGTGATTTTAGTAATAATTACTGAAGGGACAATCAAAACTAAGTAACAAACAACTACAGTTCCAATATTTAAGAGCATGATGTATGTTAAATCAAAATTGACAGGAACTGTATCCATGTAATAGGTAGCAGAATCCAAACGGATTAATGAAAACTGTTTCTGTAAAAAAGCAAAACTCAAAGCAATAGCATTTCCAACCAACAAGCCCTTAACAATTAAGTTAACTGCACTATAAAGAAATATTTTCCTTACACTCCAATTTGTTGATCCTAGCGCTTTTAAGATTCCTATAGTTTTTGTTCGTTCCAGTATTAAAATAAGTAAAGCTGTAATCATATTGATAACACCAACAATAAGCATTAAAATAAGTATTACTCGCACATTTACATCTTGTAAATCTAACCAATTAAAAATTTGAGGCGTTTTCTCCTTTATGCTTTGAGCATTCAAATTGTAAGGTATTAAATTATAAACCTCATCAGTAATTTTATCTAAATCATCAAAATCAGTTAACTGAATTTCAAAGCCCCCTACCTTGTTATTCTCCCAACCATTTAATGCCTGAATATGTTCGATATTTCCCAACACAAACAAATTATCAAAATCTGACATTGCTGTACTGTAAATTCCTGAAATATGAAACTTTATTACCCTAGGTGGATTCTGAGCAAAATACATTACCAAACCATCACCTACATTTAAGTTTAAAGTTTTTGAAATGTTTTCAGAAATAAGAATTTGATTTGATTTTACACTATCATTAACTTCAAAAACTGAACCACTAACCAAATTATCCTTAAAAAAAGACCAATCATAATCAGAAGAAACACCCTTAAGCACTACTCCTTGTATTTCATCAGCAGTTTTAATTATCCCAGTTTTAGTAGCAAAAGTACTGATGTGCTTTACTCCCTCAATATCATTAATTGAAGCATAGAAATCTTGCTCTATACTAATCGGCTCACTTTCATAGGACTGATTATTAGTAAAGTTAGAAATTGTGATATGAGATCCAAAACCAATAATTTTATCAGAAATATCGTTTTTAAAGCCAGTAACAACCATAATTGAAATAAGCATAACCGCCACAGAAAGCGCAATAGCCAAAATTGCAATACGTAAAATGGGCTTAGTGTAAGTATTATTTTCTTCCTTTGCAGTAAATAATCGTTTAGCTATAAAATATTCAACATTCATCTTGATGGCGAAAATAAAACAAATAATCTGCATAAGTTTAATACTAGTTACTTTTAGTGCAAATGCACAAAATTTAAGATTAGGAGCCGAAAGACTTGACGCCTACCTTCCTCTGATAAAAAACAAAAAAGTTGGAGTTGTAGGAAACCAAACATCTTTGATTGGCAATACACATTTAGTTGATAGTTTGCTCAACTTAAGAATTGATGTTGTAAAAGTATTTTCTCCAGAGCACGGTTTTAGAGGAAAAGCTGATGCAGGAGCAAAAGTAGAGAGTGGTACAGATAGCAAAACAGGTTTGCCTATAATCTCTCTTTACGGAAAAAACAAAAAACCTTACGCAGAACAATTAGAAGGAATAGATGTAATTTTATTTGACATACAAGATGTTGGAGCACGATTTTACACTTATATATCTACTCTATATTTTATAATGGAAACGGCTGCAGAAAACAATATTAGCGTAATAGTGCTAGATAGACCCAACCCAAACGGACACTATGTAGATGGGCCAATTAGAGAAAAAGGATTTGAGAGTTTTGTAGGAATGCATTCTATTCCCATAGTACACGGAATGACTATTGGAGAATACGCTAAAATGGTAAATGGAGAACATTGGATTAAAAGCAACTGTGATTTAACCATTATTGAAATGAAAAATTATACTCATAATATGAGTTATAACTTACTAATAAAACCATCTCCAAACTTACCTAACGCAAGAGCTATCAACTTATATCCTAGCCTTTGCCTTTTTGAAGGAACAACAGTAAGTATTGGTAGAGGAACGGTTTATCCTTTTCAGCATTTTGGAGCTCCTTATTTAGAGAGCGATTATTCTTTTACTCCAAAAAGTGGAGCTGGAAGTAAGTATCCTAAGCATGAAAATAAAGAATGTTTTGGAACTGATTTAAGAAAAGAAAAGTCCTTAACTAGTATTAACTTAAATTGGATAATTGGAGCCTATAAGCAATGCCCTGAAAAAGAAGAGTTCTTCAATATATTTTTTGATAAACTAGCAGGAACTGATAAACTTAGAAAACAAATTATTGCAGAGAAAACTCAAAAAGAAATAAAAGAAAGTTGGCAAGAGGGGTTAGAAAAATTTAAGAAAATTAGAGAAAAGTATTTAATTTATTAAACAGAATCAATATCAGAATAAGGCTTGTAAATCAGTCATTTTAATAATCTTATAACCTCTTACATTTAGTCCTCATAAAAGTGTAATGTGTTTTTGCAGGAAATGTTTACTCACCTAAACCAACAAACATAATGTTAACTGACTCAAATTTAAGCAAACTCATAGGAGTAACATAAAATTCAGCATTTGCAGCTATCATAGCTGGGCGAATACCCGGTTTTGGAGGCATACTCATCATCATTAACGAATTAGGCGCATTACAAAACACACTATCATTTCTAGTATAAAAATTGATTGCACCTTCAATAGTATTGTTTAAAGTTAATGATTTACCAACAAAATCACTTTGAGAATTATCAGCTAAAGATAAATGTAGCATTTCAGAAGCACTAACATGTGTTCCTTCTTTTTTAACTACTGGGTTTTTAGATGCAAATTCTAAAGTAAGTGAATTCTTAATAAGTGTTTCAACCATTACTTCATCTTCTGTTTTATGATTAGAAACACAAGAAGTAATTAATAGGATTGCAGATGCAAAAAGTAAATTCTTTGTCATGATTATTTATTTTAAGGTTAGTTTTATTTTTTCAATAATACTGAAAACAGCAGGGCAAACTTCAATATTTTTTTCGGTTAAATTTAACAATTGATTTTGTTTTATTCTATCAGTATGCGGGAACTCTCTACATGCTTTTGGTCTAGCATCATAAATTGAACAGTAATTATCATCTCCCAAAAAAGTACAGGGTGCTTTTTTCAAAACATAAAACCTATCTTCATCAATCCTTAGATACTGACTAACTACAGCTGAAGGTTTGATCCGTAAATATCTTGCAATTCTACTAATATCTTTATCCGTAAAAAGGGGACTTGTTGTACTGCAACAATTTGCACATTTTAGGCAATCAGTACATTCAAAAACATCTTTATGTGCAGGATGAATAAGCTTATCTAAAAGCTTGGGTTTTATTCTTTTTAAGCGCTTAAAAAACTGAATATTCTGCTTGCTTTTTAACTTTAACTGCTCTTTATGACTGTCTAAATCCAATGAACTTAATCTCTCTTTAACTTTCTATACTTAATTCGCTTAGGAGAAATATCACCCAATCGTTTTTTACGATTTTCTTCATAGTCAGAGAAGCTACCTTCAAAATAAACCACATTACTATCTCCTTCAAATGCTAAAATATGAGTACAAACTCTATCTAAAAACCATCTATCATGAGAAATAATTACTGCACATCCCGCAAAATTATCCAATCCTTCTTCCAAAGCTCTTAGCGTATTTACATCCAAATCATTGGTTGGCTCATCAAGTAAAAGCACATTTGCTTCTTGCCTTAAAGTCATGGCTAGGTGCAACCGATTACGCTCCCCACCAGAAAGTACTCCTACTTTTTTATTTTGATCAGAACCATTAAAATTAAACTTAGCTACATAGGCTCTTGAATTCATCAGTTTTCCGCCAACATTTACTTGTTCTAATCCACCAGTAATTTGTTCCCAAATAGTTTTTTCCATGTCAATATCAGCATGTTGCTGATCCACATAAGCAATTTTAACCGTCTCACCAACTTTAAAAGTTCCAGTATCAGCAGCTTCTTGATCCATTATCATACGGAATAAAGTAGTTTTACCTGCTCCATTAGGCCCAATAATACCAACTATACCTGCTGGTGGAAGTTTGAAGTTTAAATCTTCATAAAGCAATTTATCACCAAAAGCTTTACTTACTGCTTCAGCATCAATTACATTATTTCCTAACCTTGGTCCAGGGGGTATATACATTTCAATTTTTTCTTCTTTTTGCCTCCCTTCATCTCCTAAAAGATTTTCATAATTACTTAAACGAGCTTTTGATTTTGACCTCCTTCCTTTTGGAGACATACGCACCCACTCCAACTCACGTTCTAAAGTTTTTCTTCTTTTACTTTCTACTTTTTCTTCTTGTGCTAATCTTCTTGATTTTTGATCCAACCAAGATGAGTAATTGCCTTTCCAAGGAATCCCCTCTCCTCTATCTAATTCTAAAATCCAACCTGCCACATTATCCAAGAAATATCTATCATGAGTAATTGCAATAACTGTTCCTTTATATTCTGAAAGATGTTGTTCTAACCATAATACTGACTCAGCATCTAAATGATTGGTTGGTTCATCTAATAATAAGATTTCTGGCTCTTGTAATAATAACCTACAAAGTGCAACTCTCCTTTTCTCTCCTCCTGAAAGTACTGCAATATTAGCATCTGGCTCAGGACACCTTAAAGCATTCATTGCAATGTTTAATTTAGTATCAATATCCCAAGCCCCAAGTGCTTCAATTTTATCTTGCAACACTCCTTGCTCTTTCATCAGCTTTTCCATCTTATCAGAATCCTCATAATTTTCAGGAAGCCCAAAAGAATCATTAATTGCATTGTAATCAGCTAAAGCATCAACAGCTTCTTGCATTCCTTCTTTTACAATTTCAATAACAGTTTTACTTTCATCTAGTTTTGGTTCTTGTTCTAAGTAACCAACTTTATAACCATCAGAGAAAGTTACATCACCATGGTATTGCTTTTCAACTCCTGCAATAATTTTTAAAAGTGTTGATTTACCCGAACCATTCAATCCTATAATACCAATTTTCGCACCATAGTAAAATGATAAATAAATATCTTTTAGTACTTGCTTGTTATTGTTGTTATAGGATTTGGATAATCCTGACATTGAAAAAATTACTTTCTTATCGTCTGACATATTTTTATTTTTTGGAGTTACAAAAGTAATTATTACTTTAGCATAAAATTTAAAAGATGAAAAAAAGTATTGGGATATCCATTTTTTTAATTGTTATAGGTGTAGTTTTCCTATTAGATAACCTTAATTACATAAATACATCGGTGGCAGAACTCATCAAAACCTACTGGCCTGTAATCCTTATTTGGATGGGAATTGAAAAATTATTGCGTGATTGGAAATAATCTTCCTTGCTTAGCATTTCTTTCTTCTAAGCGTTTTTCTACCAAATGTTTGACTTCAAAGTTTTTCAAACCATACTTTGGATGAATTAACATTCTTGCAGGAGATTCACTAAAGAAGCGTTCAATAATTATTTCAGGCTTAAGTAATTCTACAAAATCAACTACCAAATCAATGTATTCCTCCAGTTCCATAAAAGTAAACATATCCGGTGTGTTTTTAAACTGATGAGCCATCATAGTGTGCTTTACAATCTGAAGATGATGAACTTTTAATGTATTAATTGGAAGTTCTGAAACTTTTCGAGCATGCTCTAACATATCTTCTTTTGATTCACCAGGCAGACCTAAAATAAGATGACCACCTAAATGCAACCCTCTCCCATCAGCTCTTTTAAAAGCATCAATTGCCTCCTCATGTGTTTGGCATCTGTTTATTGCCTCTAGCGTTTCATTCTTAGTTGATTCTAAGCCAAACTCCAATTTAATAAAGTTGCCTACTTTTACTAATTCTTCTAAATAATCCAAGACTTCATCTTTAATACAATCAGGTCGAGTAGCAATTACTAACCCAATTACATCTTCATGAGCTAAAGCCTCCTCATACATTTTCCTTAAATCAGCAAGAGGCGCATAGGTATTGGTAAATGCCTGAAAATATGCAAGGTATTTTTGGGTTTTATATTTCTTTGAAAAAAACTCTATCCCTTCATCAATTTGTTGCTTTATAGGTTTTATAGGTTTGCAATAATCAGGATTAAAAGTATTGTTATTGCAATAAGTACAACCACCAGTACCTTTACTACCATCCTTATTCGGGCATGTAAAACCAGCATCAATGGAAACCTTTTGTACTCTTTGATTAAATTTTCTTCTGATGAAAGAAGAAAAGTCGTTATATCGTTTTTCTGTTTGCATACAGTCGCAAAAATAGGGGTTTGCAAACAACAAAAGCTTTCTATTTACATATTAATAAAAGATTATCTAAATTTGTAGCAATAATTACTTTATGTCAGAAAAGAAAATAAGAGAATTTGAAGAAATTGGTTACGTTAAAACATTACCAAAGGGATCTGATATAAATGACTATGAAAGCATCAAAATAAAAATGAATAATGCTGGAAAACTTACAATCTACAGAAACTTATTTGAAAAAAATAGATGATACAAGTAATTTTGTTAGCAGTTGGGGTGTCTTTAACTCACTTCTTTATATTTATCTTTTCTTTTTTTATCACTAAATATAGTGATAATTATATCACTTGCAGCTGTTTAATATAGAAAAGGTAAGAAAGCATGTACTAATGCTTTGAAACTTAAAAAAGTAAAATCAAGGAAAACTTTAAAGATTCTAATAAATGCTTAAAGTAAGATTCTCCAATACTGTCAGGATGATGAGTGAAAATATAATTCATTTTACAAAATATCTATTAATCTGAAAGTATCTTTTAGCCTTACTCCTCTATCAGTTTTTTCTACTGTGCAACACTCATTATAATTATCATGTTGCAAATAAATGAAGTATTCTTTTTCAGCAGCTTCATTCAAAAACTTTTCTTTTTCTCCAAGAGTAATTAGTGGCTTAGTATCATATCCCATTACATAAGGCAAAGGGATATGTCCAATACTGGGTAATAAATCAGCAGCAAAAACGATCGTTTTATCTTTATAAGTAATATGAGGTATCATTTGAGCCTCAGTATGTCCGTTTGCAAAAAGTACATTAAAATGATTAAAAATCTGATTTTCCCCCTCAATAAAATTAAGATGACCTGCCTCTTGAATTGGGATAATATTCTCCTTTAAAAATGATGCTTTTTCTCTGTTATTTGGCACAGTTGCCCACTCCCAATGCTCTTTATTACTCCAATACTTTGCATTTTTGAAAGCCATCTCAAACCCACTTCTATCTTTATTCCATTTTACACTTCCTCCACAATGATCAAAATGCAGATGAGTTAGAAAAACATCCGTTACATCTTCTGCAGAAAAACCATGTTTTTTTAGAGAGGAATGCAAATTTACATCACCATGCAAATAATAATGTTTTAAAAATTTATCATCCTGTTTATCCCCAATACCATTGTCAATTAGAATAAGTCTATCTCCATCCTCAATTAATAGGGAACGCATAGCCCAAGGGCAAAGGTTATTTTCATCTGCAGGATTAGTTCTACTCCATAAAACTTTCGGAACAACACCAAACATTGCTCCTCCATCTAATTTAAAAAAACCAGTGTCAATTGTATACAAATTCATGTTAGTAAATTTTAATTTTTCAAAAATAACAATTGCTATTAATTCCTACTTTTATTTCAAGATAAATTTACTACAAATGAAGATACATTTAATTGCAATTGGAGGAAGTGCTATGCACAATATGGCATTGGCATTACTTCATAAAGGATTTAAAGTGACGGGAAGTGATGATGCTGTTTTTAGCCCTAGTAAAGAACGATTAGAAAAATACGGATTACTACCAAATGAATTAGGATGGTTTCCAGATAAAATCACATCAGATTTAGATGCAATTATTTTAGGGATGCATGCCAGAGAAAATAATCCTGAACTTGCAAAAGCAAAAAAGATAAATATTCCTATTTTCTCTTATCCTGAATATATTTATGAGCAAAGCAAAAACAAAAAACGAGTTGTAATTGGTGGTAGCCATGGAAAAACCTCAATTACAGCAATGATTTTACATGTACTACAAAATCTAAATATTGATTGCGATTATATGGTTGGGGCTCAATTAGAAGGATTTGATACCATGGTAAAACTAACTCATAGTGCTCCAATAATTATCTTAGAGGGTGATGAATACTTGAGCTCTCCAATTGATAGAAGACCAAAATTCCATTTGTACCAACCACATATAGCGGTTCTTAGTGGAATTGCTTGGGATCACATAAATGTATTTCCAACTTTTGAAATGTATGTTGATCAGTTTAGAATCTTTAAAAATATGGTGAGTGACACGCTTATTTATTGCTCAGAAGATGAAGAATTATGCAAATTGACGAAAGAAGAAACAAATTGTAAACTAATACCTTATTCTACTCCAAAACACAAAATAAAAAATGGAAAAACAACTTTAAAAAATACTAAGTTATTAATTTTTGGAAACCATAATTTACAAAACCTAAATGCTGCCAAATTAGTCTGTAATGAGTTAGGTGTTTCTGATAATGATTTCTTTGAGCAAATAGCTAATTTTAAGGGAGCAAGCAAAAGATTAGAATTAGTTACAAGAACAGAAACATCTGCACTTTATAAGGATTTTGCTCACTCTCCATCAAAGTTAAAAGCAACTTCCTTTGCTATGAAAAAGCAGTTTAAGAATAGAAAATTAGTTGCATGTATGGAACTCCATACTTTTAGTAGTTTGAATGATGAATTCTTAGCGCAATATCAAGGAAGTATGGATACTCCTGACACAGCTATTGTGTATTTTAGCCTGCAAGCAATAGCCCATAAAAAGTTAGAACCAATTACAAAGCAACAAGTACACTCTGCTTTTAATAGAGAGGACCTATTAGTTTTTACAGATGCAAAAAAACTAAAAGATTATTTAACATCTTTAAATTGGCACAATCAAAACTTACTTATGATGAGCTCAGGAACGTTTGATGGATTAAATATTAAGAATCTGATAAAATAAAAAAGCCACTCATTTATGAGTGGCTTATAAACAAAATACTTTAAATCTATCTTGACATTTTACCTGATAATATACTTATCAAATCAATTAACGCCCAGATTCCACAACCTCCTAATGTTAACAACATTAAAATACCGTTAGTAGTGTCTCCCATCATAAACCTATGAATACCTAAAGCACCAACCAACCAACAAACAGCAGCTAACCCCCAATCAATATCAGGAGAAGATGATTCAGGTTGATTCATTGTATTTTCAACTATAGTACCATCTTCAGTAACCGGGAAAGAAGCATAAATTGTTGTACTAAACGTAAATAACGCAATCATAATAAATATAAATTTTTTCATGTAAATATTTTTTAGTTAATAAAATTAATTTGTGTAAATATACAACAATACTTATGCTAAAACTAATATTAAGTGAAAATCATAACTTACCTAAAGACATTATTTAGTAAAATTTATATTTTTGATAAAAAATAATACTTCTTCAATTCTTTAAAATAAGAGATAATTAGTAAAGGAAATACAATAACTGATAACTTGTTAAATTGGTATGCAATTACAAAGTCTAAATGTAATAAATGTTGAATAGCTCTTGTCATACCACAAGCATAACATTCTTTATCAAACATAGATACAGATAAACATACTGACTCACCAGAATCAAAAAAAGAAGAAGGTAAAAGCAATAACAAAACTGGAATTACCAATAATACAATGAAAATAAATTTATTTTTCATGCTATAAAGATACAAAACTAAATTATCCTAAATTTGCATCATGAGAACATCAATAATTATTTTATTTTTCACTATTTCTTTTCAAAGTATTTCTCAAAATACCTTTAACTATTTAGGTACTTTGATTTTAAGCAATACACCTATTAGTTTTAGTTTGAATTTGCAAGAACAAAATGGAATTGTAAATGGTTATTCCATCACCAATATAAATACCCCTGATGAAACCAAAAGTGAGATAAGTGGCTTGTATTTCAAATCAGATAACTCCTTTCAGTTGCAAGAAACTCAGATTTTACATACATCATCAGAAGCTCCCTTAAACACTTTCTGCTACATCAATATGAACTTATCTTTTAAAGGGAAGTTTGGTTCTAAAAGGTTAGAAGGTACTTTTATAGGAAATTTTCTGGATAGTACACAATGTGCTAGTGGGAAAATAATTTTAATGGAAGAAAAAAAACTTATAAAAAAAATAGAAAAAGTTAAGAAAAAAATTGATAAACAAGCTAACAAAAATCTTGCTGACAAAAACCAAATTCAGAACACTGAAATACTAAAAGATGGAGATGATTTTACTATAAAATGGGAAAGCAATAAAGTAAAACTATACATCTGGGATGCAAACCAAGAGGATGGTGATAAAATCACTTTAAAAATAAATGAAGATATTATTTTACATGATTTTGAAACCAAAAATAAAAGAAAAAAACTAAAATATCAATTAGAAGATGGCGGAAATATTATTGAGATAACTGCAACTAATCTTGGAGCATCACCACCAAACACTAGTAGAATTGAATTAGTTGACAGCAAAACTAAATATCCAATTATCACACAATTGGAACTAGGAAAATCAGCAATAATTAAAATTGTAAAATAAAAAACCCTCTACTTAAAAGTAAAGGGTTAATTTTTAAAGTGAACTTGGAGGGATTCGAACCCCCAACCTCCAGAGCCGTAATCTAGTGCACTATCCAGTTATGCTACAAGTCCAAATTGGCTGCAAATATAATTTATTTGAACTATTCTAATTTAGTTTCTTAAAGAATTTCAACATCTAATCCGTACAGAGATAAATCCTCTCGTAACGGTATTAAATCTTCAGTTTTTCCAATTGCAATTTCACAACTTCCTTTGTAGTGTACTAAAACTGCACACTGCTCTGCTTGAATAGGATCATGATCACAAATTGCAACTAAGCAATCAATTACATGATCAAAAGTGTTGTAATCATCATTGATTAAAAACAATGCTTTTTCTGCTACTTTACTAGAAGAAGTCTTTGGTGTATATTTAGGAGTTTTTTTCATCATTTTTATTTTTACCAAATATAACTTTTGTTTCCTCACCTCTAATTAAACGTTCAATATTTTTTTGGTGAGTTATTAACGATAAAATAGGAACAAAAATTGCAAACAAATTTAAGGACTCATTAGCTGAATTAAGTACAATCATTACAAAAAATGGAAAAGCTATAGATGCTATAATCGATGCTAGAGAAACATACTTTGTAATTAAGAAAACAACTGCAAATACACCAAAAGAAAAAAGGGCAGCCCAAGGGTTTAAACCAATTAAAAGTCCCATCATAGTAGCAATCCCTTTACCACCTCTAAAACCAGTATATACAGGAAATAAATGACCAATAACTGCAGCAATTCCAAACGCCAATTGATTCTCAAAAAATAATTCTGAAGAAAGTTCATTTACGTTACTAATAAAATGAACATAGTTTACAGCCAACCACCCTTTAAAGATATCCATAAAAAGTACCGGAATTCCAGCCCCTTTTCCTAAAATTCTAAAAGTATTTGTTGCTCCTGCATTTCCACTTCCATATTCCCTAACATCAATTTTATAGAAAGTCTTACCAACCCAAACTGCAGAAGGAAAAGCACCAGTTATATAAGCAAGCAAGACAAATAATATGATTTCTGTAGTTATCATTTAAAGTTCTGCAAGATAGTAATTAATACTTTTTCTTTGCTTGTTTCAAGAACTTCTCAGTAATATCTTCAGCAGCAATCATATAACGGTAAGCAGGAGCGCCTTTTGTACGCTCTGCTTTTCTTTTACCATCAGGAACAGAAAGAATTGCAGCATTAAAATCTGGATTAGTTGACCAAGAACGCATCACCCCATTTTTGTATTGGAAATAATACTCGTCATAAAATTCTGTAGTTAAATAAATAGTTAAAACATCAGAATTTTGACCCTTTTCAATAATAATATAACCATCAACTAACGAATTAACTTGTTTATTCAAAACACTTCCTACTCCAATATTTCCTTTTGACACAAATGCTTTATTTTCATTATCCCACTTAAAATTAGTTTTAGCAAAAACAATAGAATGTTTCATTTCATTAGGGAATTTTGAGAAATCATCTTTCATTTCTAAATCAACTAAAAGCACCTCACCTTTTTCCTTGCCAAGAACTCTTTTTAAATTCATTGAGAATTTATCATCATACTCAAACATATCATCTCCAGGAGCATCAGACAAATCTTGCCCCATAATCTGCAATGCCTCTTCTGAGAAGAAAAAATCAAGCATAAAGAACCCATCTAACTCGGTTTTTTGAGAAGCAATATCATGAGTAACATTACCAACATTTAACGCTTTGACTTGCCCTAAATCTAAATTCCAATCCATCACCCCCTCCCCTTTAGTTTTACATGTTTTATCATACAAGGTATAATAGTTTGATAAAGAATCAGGACCTCCGATAATATATGCAAATTGTTTTTTATCATATCTTAAAGTAGAAGAAGCTGATAAAATATCGAAATCAAGAGCTTTTCTTTTCTTCTCACTCATAAATGTAGAATACAAATTTGTTGAATCAAAATTCATAACCAATGCTGATGAAAGTAAATCCTTCTTATCATTATAGATTTTCTCATCTAAAGCAAACACTATATTCTTAGGGTCTATTTCAGACTTGAATTTAATCCATGATTTATCAAGTAAATCACAAGAATGATTTGCCATAAAATAACCATCAAAAGTTAAATTCTTTTTATCAGCAATTAAATCAACACTGCCTTTAAAATCAAATTTACTATCAATATGAAATACTTTATCTGTAGCAACATCACCCCTTGCAAGAGTAATAGTATCAGTCCCTACTCTAATCTCTTTAAAAAATATTTGCTGTTCATTATTCATAGCATCTTTATAAGTATAATCACCATTGGCAGTATAATTATGTGCTGATTTAATATCAACAGTAGCATTAGTGAAAATATGGTATTCAGTTAAATCATCTGCAATAATAGTTGCTCCAAATAGTGTTTGAATAACTGCATTTTTAGCAACTGTTACAATTCCAGAATCAGGATTAATAACAGCATCCGCAACAAGAATTTCTTCAACTCCTTCTGTGTTTATTATATAGTCTTTAAGACTGTAAGTAGCAGTTTTTGCTGTAAACTTTAAAGAGTCTTGTGTAGGATGAATAGATACAAAATCAGAACCTTTACCCTCAGCAACAACTTCATCACCCAGAGTAAACAATTCTTCATCCATTGCCCATCTCAGCTTATCAATATAAGAGATGTATTTATTAGCAGGAAACTCAACATATGAATTAACACCAATTGAATAAAACAGACCTTCACGAGTTTTCAAATCAATATGTGACCTTAGATTATTTGCTCTAATTGCAATACTTGTTGAATCATCAAAAACTTGAAGATTAGCGTCTTCTGAGCCAAACCAATTTGCATTAAAGGTAAATACCTCTGCATCAATATCAGCTTTATCTAATGACATAATACCACCACCTGAGAGTGCAGTAGGTTGTAGTAATAAATCCCCTCTAAATGTAGTTTGATCATTATAAAAATTAAAAACATTTTTAGTTTGATAAATCTCTAGCCTATCGTTATATGGCTCAAAGTGAGTATAAGTTTCAGAGTTTTTTACATCAGGAAATTCAATTCCACTAGCAACTTCAGTAAGAGCAAAACTTTGTGTATAAAAATTAGTAGAATCAGGGAAAAAGAAAATTTCTTCAGCTGATGCTTTAGATGTTAAGTATACAAAGTCTCCACTTCCTTTTAATCCTTTATGGGTCAAATGAATATCATTATTATACTTTCCTTTTCCACCATAAATATCAAATCCATCTGCTGGTGTTTTTCTAGTAAACCCTAAAGAATAATCATCTTGCAATCTTAAAGTATCATCAAATATGGGAAAGATTCCTGCTGATTCAAACACACCTGCAAACCACAATCCTTTTCCTGTGTAATTATCTAAGCTATCGATTTCAAAGGGATGTAAATGAAAAGAGAAATTATCTCTCTTATAAACTCCATCATAAATAGAATTCCTATCATAATATACGTAAGAATCCTCAAACGACCTAAAGATTGGAAACTCAGGAAAAATATCTTTTCTAACCCCTGATTTATTTGTTGGATCATCAATAATTAAATCACCAGTTACTGCTTCAATAACTGTTCTAACTGGAGTTAAAATTTCATCACCATACATGTCTTTTTTAATAGGATGTATAGGAACTGAAAGCTGAACAGAATCAATTTTATTCAAATCAACTTTAAATTTATCATAGTGAAAAAAGAAATCTCTTCCAAAAAGATTTAACCTCCCTTTACCCGCATAAACCTGACCGTTAAATACAAAATCTCTATTTTTCTTTACCACTAGTAAGCCATCTTTTGGATATAAATAAACAGCTCTTTCTTGGCTTAATTCTATCTTATGAATCCCTAAGATATTTAAGTCTTTCGTTTTAATATTTAAAGTAGCATTTACCAAATTCTTATCAGCAGTTTTGTACTCTCCCTCCGAGATTATTGAATTGAAAGTTATAACATCATAATCCCCAATTTCTGATGCTGCATTAATATAGTTATACAACTTTGGAAGAACTGTAATTCGCTCCTCACCAAAATCATAAAAGATAAACCCATCATTAGCCAATTGTATAAGATAATGCTGAATTTGAACAATAGGGAAATGAGAGAATTTCGCAAAATCCTCAACATAGAATTTTTCTTCTTGCTTTGCTCTAACATAATTATTAACCAAAAACAATGGGTGAATTGCATCAATCCCTTGCATAGATTCAAATTTCTGTTGCAGAAACCTGTCAACAGACTCAAATTCAACCCTGGATTCAGCTGTTCCTGGCAAAGAACCAAAAGCTATAATATCACCATCAATATTCCATTGTAAAAGTTCAAAATCCATAGTTAAATTATGGTAAGTATTTAACATTGGAGCTCCAGAAATTCCATTAGAATTTCTATAAAGTTGCAACTGTCTTTTGCTATCAATATACTTAAATTGCAAATTAGCATGATAAATTGAATCACCATCAAAATATATTTTAACACCAGCTTCTTTAGATGAGATACGATCAGGTTTTAAACTAAAGCGATTTGCATTTGCAATAAAAACATCTCTACCGTCTCTTTTAAATACAATTTTTGCTTCAGCATACTTTCCTCCATCAGCTATAAACTCTTTACCTTGCATTTTATAACCACCTCTATAATCTACATTTGGAAAAATATCTTTAAGCTCTATATTTTTACTATACGATGTGAATTTAGGATAATTTTTAGCTTGTTGTCCTTTAGAGACTTTATTTACTACTTGCCCAACAATTGGATTTTTAAAAATATATTTATTCCAAAAAGTAGCAGAATCTGAAACAAGAACACTTTTTCGTGTATCAATTTTATATGATTTAATCTCAGCATAAATTGAATCCTGTGACATTCCTTGAGATTCCCAGTTTATCACCCCATTTTTACCAAACCATTCAGTAGAAACAAAATAATACCTTCCTTTTGTTGCTAAGATATCATAAGAACCACCCTCAGCTGAACAATTTAAATCGAAAGGATTGTTAAAAATAATAACTGGTTCAATCATTTCAAAAGTGAATTGATAATCTGCTTTACCTACATTCCAGGATGCGGATTTACTTTCACGCAAAATATTGTTCGATACTAAATCAGAAGTAAATGAGAAAAACATAACCAATTTTTTGGTTGTTGTTTCGGCTAAGGTCTCTTGAACTACATTTAACCATTCAGTAAGCATTGTTTCCCCCTTTGCATGATTATCAACAAGAATTAAAGCAGCTAAAAACTCCTGAAAATGAGGCTTAGCACGCAATCGTTTTTTTAGCATCTTATCAGAAACCTGCATAATAATCTCTTTTTCAGATATTGATAAAATATCAGATTTCTTCTTAAATTGTTTAAAAACTGATTTTAAATCTGAATTATCAGTTGCATACATAAAACCCTCCAATTCAACTAAAAATACTGGGAATTCTTGAGTGAATTCTTTAACCCTTCCTTTCTTTTGAGCAAATAAACTCATAGAAAACACAAAGGTTAATACTAAAAGTACTAAGCTCTTTTTAAATGTAACATTTGCCATTTGTTTTTATTTTTTAAAACAACTAATTGCAGCCCAAGTTGCTTTGATTTATCTAAAATTAAAGGAACATCCTCCTTAAAAAAACCACTAAATAAAATTTCTGATTTATCTTCCATTGCCCCAACATAAGTTTCTAAATCATTTAAAATTATATTTCTATTGATATTTGCCAATATAATCTTAAATTTTGAGTCTCCAACTGCATCTGCATCACCATGAATAAAATCAATATTATCAACATTATTTAACGTTGAATTCTCCTCAGAATTCTCTACTGCCCACTCATCAAAATCAATTCCAACTAATGATGAAGCACCTAATTTTGAGGCAAGAATTGCTAACACTCCTGTACCACAACCCATATCCAGAACTGATTTTTCTTTAAAATCAAGATTGAACATCTCACTCATAATAAGGGATGTTGTTTCATGATGTCCAGTACCAAATGACATTTTTGGAGTGATAATAATTTCATAATCAATTTCTGGTATTTCATCATGGAAGTGTGCTCTAATCACACATTTATCATTAATTGTTACAGGAGCAAAATTACTTTCCCACTGCTTGTTCCAATTTTCTTGTTTTACTTTATTAATTGTAAAACAAAGCTCAGTAGTTTTTGAAACATCATTAAGAATTTCACGAACTAAATCTTCTTTTAATAAATGAGATTGTACATATGCTTTTACTCCATTTTCATCCTCAGAGTAGGACTCAAAATCAATTTCATTCAATCTAGCAACTACAATTTCAGCAAATGGATTTACTTCACTTAACTTGATATTTATTTCAGTATATTCCATTAAAAAGATTGTGTGATTGCAACAAAATCATCAGCATTTAATGATGCCCCACCAATTAATCCCCCATCAATATCTTTTTGAGAAAAAAGCTCAATTGCATTTTTTGGATGACAACTTCCACCATATAAAATTGAAGTACTTTCTGCTACTTCATTTCCGTATTTATCAACTAATAAATTTCTGATAAACGCATGCACTTCTTGTGCCTGATCAGTACTTGCAGTAACCCCAGTACCAATAGCCCATATAGGTTCATATGCAATAACAATATTAGCAAAATCATCAGATGATAAGTGAAATAAACTTTCTGAAATCTGACTTTTAAGCCAATCAAAATGTACGAGATCTTCTCTTTGTTTTAAACTTTCACCACAACAAAAAATCACTTTTAAATTGGAAGAAAATGCTTGGGCAACTTTCTCTTTTAACAACTCATTTGATTCATTAAAATTCACTCTTCTTTCTGAGTGACCTAAAACAACATATCTTGCACTACAAGATGCTATCATACTAGCAGAAACCTCTCCAGTAAAAGCACCTTTTTTATTTGCACTACAATCCTGTGAAGCAGCAACTACCTTAGGGATATTAGAACATATTTTCGCTGCTTTATGCAAATATACAAATGATGGAGCAAGTATTACATGTGTTTTATTATCAACAGGTAATTTACTCAGCACAGCTTCTACTAAAGCTATACCTTCTGTTCTATTCAAATTCATTTTCCAGTTTCCTGCTACTATATTCTTTCTCATATTAACTTATTCTTATTCGGGGGTCGAGCCAACCATATATTAAATCGACTATTATATTTATGATTACAAAAATTGATGCAATAAACAGCACTGCACCCATTACCACTGGCAAGTCCATTTTATTTAAAGCATCAACTATTTCTTTTCCAATTCCGTTCCAAGCAAAAATATATTCCACAAAAACGGCACCTGCTAAAAGTGAAGCAAACCAACCCGAAACGGCAGTTACTACAGGATTCAGAGCATTGTGTAAGGCATGTTTAAAAATTACAGTAAATTTACTTAAACCCTTTGCTGTTGCAGTTCGCACATAATCCATTGAAAGCACTTCTAACAATGAATTTCTGCATAACTGAATAATCACTGATAGTGGGCGAATACCCAAGGTTATTGCAGGAAGAATTAAATTTTTGATTTGCAAAAAAGAGCCTCTTCCGTAATCATCAACTTCAAACAGGCTACCCGTCATGTTTAAACTAGTATAGTTGTGCAGTACAAAACCAAACAACCAAGCAATAATGATAGATGCAAAAAAAGATGGAAGGGACATACCTAAAACTGAAACAAACAGAATAAACTTATCAATTAAAGTATCCTTATATAATGCTGAAAAAACTCCTAAAATTAAACCTAAAAACAAAGCAATACTAATGGAAGAAAGTGCTAACACAAAAGTATTTTTAAAAGTATTACTAAGTATTGAAGTAACAAGAGTTCCTTTACGCACAAATGACTCTCTTAAGTAAGGAGTCTTAAAAACAAGAGTATAATCAGCAATCAAAAATAGTTTTGAATATTGATATTTCCCACTCATCAAAGAGGTAAAAGCAGTTGTACTATTATAATGAATTGAAAGAGGCAAAACATCATTTAGATATAAAGCATATTGCTCACCAACCGAGCGATCAAAAGCATACTTTTGCTTGATAACGGCCAACTGATTAGCATCTTCACGCTTATCCAACATCATACGGGCAGGATCGCCAGGCAATACATTAAACAAAAAGAAAACTAATGTAAGTACCCCCCATAAAACCAGGATACCGTATGTTATCTTTTTTATAATGTAAGCAAGCACAATTTTATTTATCTAACAGTATTTGTAGTTCTTCAGCATGATACTCATTATAACCAGTACCATCAAATAATCTTAATTGTTTTGTTCCTTTATATAGTATCACAATAGGGTTATCATAATCAGGGAAAGTAATCTCCATATAACTATCTACTTCATCAGTATCATAATTTGCAAATGGCATTACTTGGTAAGGATATTGTTTGCCTACATATTCAAAAAAGTTAGGAATATTTTCTTGTTCAGTATCTGAAAATACAATATGAACAGGCGGAAAATTATCAGATAATTTAGATAATGAATCTAAACTTCTTGCAGTATGTTGGCAATGTTCACATCCTGCATCAAAATAACATAGAATTTTATAATCTTCTGAATTCTTAAATTTTTCATCGTCGACAAACGAAACGAAACTACTCTTTTCTGAATTAGTTTGAGATGAAACCGGTAAGAAAGCAAACATAACCAGTAATAAAGATAAGAATTGTATGCTTAATTTTGAAAAAACATTCTCTTTATCATCAGTAGTATTTTTATACAAATACATTAAAACAACAATGGTAATTAAGTTTTTAACTAGTGCTTGAAAAGGTGTCATAGGTATTAAATCACCAAAGCAACCACAGTTTTCAGTATCGCCTAAAAATATAGAATAAGTAAGGTGTAAACTAAATAACATAAGTAAACCGATTGAAGAAGGAATAATTAATTTCTTTAAGTAATTTCTTTGAAGTATTGCAAAAGCAATTAATAGTTCAATTGCTAAAATAAAACGAGAAAGATAAGGAACTAAATCTTCTGGGAATCCCATAGGAATAAGCTGGCCTTGTTCAAACACTTTTGTTATACCGAACATTGGTGTAGGGTATAGTTTTGCAAATGCTGAAAGTAAAAATAGTGCTGATATCAACACACGAATAATCATTGGTAAGTTCTTTTTCATAATTTTATTTTTCTAATTTAATTAACGCAAAAACAGCGTAGTTTAGCATATCCAGGTAATTGGCATCTACTCCTTCCGAAATTAAAGTAGCTCCATGATTGTCTTCAATTTGTTTTACACGCAAAATCTTTTGCAGGATTAAATCAGTTAAAGAACTTACTCTCATATCACGCCAAGCCTCACCATAATCATGATTTTTTGCAATCATTAATTCTTTAGCAATATTTGCTTGTTTGCTAAAAATGTTCATAACCTCATTATAATCCATTTCTTCAGCTAATTCAGAAACACCTAAATTCAGTTGAATAAGTCCGATTACAGCATAATTGACAATACCTACAAATTCATTTGAAATATCTTCGGGAATCTTTTGCTCTCCTTTTAGTTCAATTGATCTGATTCTTTGCGCTTTAATAAAAATCTGGTCAGTTAATGAGCTGATTCTTAGTATTCTCCATGCACTACCATAATCTTTCATTTTCTTAACGAAAATGTCCTCACATTTTTTTATTATTGAATCGTATTCTGCAATTGTTTTTTCCATATAGTTTTACACTTAAATAATGTCGAAATATACAGCAATTATGAGCTCAAAAGAAAGTATCATCAAAACCAATTCTGCCATCTTTTCAACAAAAGATGCAGTTGTAATGGGAATATTAAACCTTACTGATGATTCTTTTTTTGATGGTGGAAAACACAAAAATAATGAAGACATAATTTCTAATTGTAAAACAATGCTAGATGAAGGAGCAACAATAATTGATGTTGGGGCACAATCATCAAGACCTGGAGCATCTCAAATATCATCAATAGAAGAACTTAAGAAGTTAATCCCAATTATTAAATTGTTAAAAAAAAATATTCCAAATATTCTAATTTCAGTTGATACATTCTGGTCAAATACCGCAAAAGAATGTGCACTTGTTGGAGCAAATCTTATTAATGATATATCTGCTGGAGAAATGGATAAGAAAATGTTTCCAATAATTGCAGAACTTAACATTCCCTATATTATGATGCACATGAAAGGGAATCCACAAAACATGCAAAACCACCCAGAATACAATAATATTATTGATGAGTTAAGTACTTATTTTAGCAATAAAATAAAAAAACTAAACATTTTAGGATTTAATAAAATAATAATTGATCCTGGCTTTGGTTTTGGAAAAACACTAGAACACAATTACCAAATATTAAATAATTTAGATGCTTTTAAATATCTTAAATGCCCTATACTTACTGGCACATCACGAAAGTCCATGATTTACAAAGTACTAGATACAACAGCTTATAACGCACTGAACGGAACAACAATAACAAATACTATGGCTTTACTAAATGGAGCAAACATTTTAAGGGTGCATGATGTAAAGCAAGCTATAGAGTGCATTAAAATTACTACATTCGCAAAAAATAATTGTTAATGGAATTTCTTCAAATTGGCTTTATTGAACTGATTGATATTGCGCTAGTTGCAATATTAATCTATCAACTTTACAAAATAGTAAAAGGTACGGTTGCAATAAATATTTTTATTGGTTTAGCAGCCATTTATCTCTTATGGAAAGTAGTGTCAGCTTTTAATTTTCAGCTTTTAAGCGAAATATTAGGACAATTTATAGGTGTTGGTGTTATCATACTTGCTATTGTTTTTCAACAGGAATTAAGAAAATTCTTAATGATGATTGGAAAGGGAAAGGTTATGAAAAACAAAGGGCTATTTAAATTCAATTTTAGTGTAGAACACGATAATCACCTTAATACGCATGCCATTGCAAAAGCATGTGAAGATATGGCCAAAACTAAAACAGGTGCTATTATGGTAGTTACTCAAATGGATGATTTAGCCGTATTTGCAGAAGGTGGTGTAGAAATGAATGCAGAAATTTCAGTCCCTATGATTGAAAGTATCTTCTATAAAAACAGCCCACTACATGATGGTGCTGTAATAATAAGAAATAATAAGATTATAAGCGCAAGGTGCGTATTGCCTGTAAGTAATAATGAAGATTTCCCTGGGCACTTAGGAATGAGACATAGAGCTGCTGTAGGAATTACTGAGGAATCAGATGCAATAGCTATAATAGTATCAGAAGAAACAGGCGGAATTACTTATGTAAAAGATGGAGAATTGTTTACAAAAAGAACCTCTCAGCAATTAGAACAATTCCTCATTAGAGTATTTACTCCACAACAATAAATTTCTTATTGATATTATAATCTACACTATTTAAATTGATGGAAACATTAAGATAATCAGCAGGTTTTTCATGTTTTTTAAACTACAACAATTCCTCATCAATAGCTAAGTTCTGTAAAAATAAAATTGAATTTTCTATATCATTATGCAGTAATCTATCATTTGCTAAAAAAGGAACTTCATCTCTATAAACATCTAAAATACCTTCTATAAATTCAGATGATTTTGCATTTCTAAATGCAATACCTTGAGTAGCATTAAGAAGCTCAATAGCTAAGATACGCTCAGTATTTTGGGCAACCTTATATAATTTTGTAGCTGCATTTGCTCCCATACTCACATGATCTTCTTGTCCGTTTGATGAAACTATAGAATCAACTGAAGCAGGTGTACACAATTGCTTATTTTGACTTGCAATACTTGCTGCTGTATATTGTGGAATCATCATCCCTGAATTAAGTCCTGGTTCAGCAACTAAAAATGCTGGCAAACCTCTTAGTGCTGAAATTAACTGATAAGTTCTTCTTTCTGAAATAGAGCCTAATTCTGAAAGTCCGATTGCTAAATAATCCATTGCCATAGCCAAAGGTTGCCCATGAAAATTACCACCAGAAATTACTTTATCCTCACCAATAAAAATGGTGGGATTATCCGTTACAGAATTTATCTCAGTTGTAAATACATCCTTTACATGAGCAATTACTCCTTTACTAGCACCATGAACTTGTGGCATGCACCTGAAAGAATAAGGATCTTGAACATGCTCCTTCTCCCCTTCTTGAATTTCACTTCCAGCTAAGAAATCACGGATATTTTCAGCCGTTTTTAATTGTCCTTTATGAGGGCGTACTAAATGAATTAATTCATCAAAACATTCATTTCTTCCATCAAATGCTTCTAAGGATATCGCACCAATCATATCTGCCATGTAGGATAATTTCTGAGATTTTAACAAACTCCAAACCCCATAAGCACCCATAAACTGAGTGCCATTAAGTAAGGCTAAACCTTCTTTAGATTGCAAGGCAATTGCCTCCCAACCATTCGATTTCATAATAGTTTTTGTTTCTACTTCCTCTCCATCAACAATAACTTTTCCTTCTCCTAAAAGAGGTAAAGAAAGATGAGCCAAAGGTGCTAAATCACCACTTGCCCCTAAACTACCTTGCTGATAAATTACTGGAAGAATGTTTTTATTAAACATTTCAATTAGGCGTTCAACCGTTTTCAATTGTACTCCTGAATGTCCGTAGGATAAAGATTGTACTTTTAGCAACAACATAATTTTAACTACATCAGCCGGTACTTTATCCCCAGTACCACATGAGTGGGAAAGCACTAAATTGGTTTGAAGTTGTCCTAAATCCGCATTGGAAATTTTATGATTACAAAGTGAACCAAAACCTGTATTTATCCCATAAATTGGAGTATCAGATTGTTCCATTTTCTTATCTAAATAATCACGGCAATCTTGTATTTTTTGTTTTGCTTTTTCGCCTAATGTTAATTGCCTATCCTCTTCAATAATTTCAGAAATAACTGAAAGGCTTAGCATTTGTTCTCCTACTTTATAAGTAATCATTTATGATAATTCATTTATTAAATCAGTAATGTTCAAATTGCTCTGCTCACCACTATCCATATTTTTAACTGACAATATTCCGGATTCCATTTCGTCCTCTCCTATCATAACAACAAACTGAACGCCTTTATTATTGGCATAAGTCATTTGCTTTTTCATTTTTGCTTTCTTAGGATATAGTTCTGAGCTAATGCTTGCCGAACGCAATTGTTTTAATAGTGGTAAACAAAAAGCTGCCTCCTGCTCTCCAAAATTAGCAAACATCACTTTCGTGCTCACATCAATATTATCAGGAAACAAACCGAGTTCTTCCATCACAATATATATTCTATCAATTCCAAAAGAAATACCCACTCCTGAAACATCTTTTAAACCAAAAATTGAAGTCAAATCATCATATCTTCCTCCACCACCAATTGAGCCAATAGCAACATCATTTGCTTTTACTTCCAGTATACAACCTGTGTAGTAATTCAGTCCTCTCGCTAGCGTAATATCAAAAATTAAATTAGCAGATTGCAAACCTATTTTTTCCACATTATTCATCACAAATTGCAATTCTTGTAATCCTTTTTTACCTATTACTGAGTTTTCTAAAAGAGAAAATAAATCACTAACATTTTTTGTATTCAAAAAAGTATCTAAAATAGAAAGGGCTTCTTTTTTCACGCCTTTACTTTCCAATTCCTCTTTTACTTTATCAATGCCAATTTTATCCAGTTTATCCAACGCAATTACAACATCATCAAATAAATCAGATGCACCCATCAATTCAACCATTCCACATAATACCTTTCGGTTATTGATGTAAATATCAACATTCGGAATGTTTAATTTTGTAAATACATCATCATACAGTTGAACCAATTCCAATTCACAGAGTAAAGAATCAGTTCCAATCACATCAGCATCACATTGGTAAAACTCACGATACCTTCCTTTTTGAGGTCTGTCGGCACGCCAAACGTTTTGCATTTGATAACGCTTGAAAGGGAAAGTAATATCATTTCTATTCTGCACTACAAAACGAGCAAAGGGAACGGTTAAATCATAACGCAATGCTTTTTCGACTATCTGTTTTGTTAAGGATTTTGAAGTAGTATTTTCATCCAAAGTAGCTTTAGACATATAATCACCTGAATTCAATACTTTGAAAATTAATCGATCCCCTTCATCACCATACTTACCTGTTAGAGTCTGAATATTTTCCATTGTAGGCGTTTCAATTGGCGCATAGCCATAGCACTCGAAAGCTCTTTTAACAGTTTCAAAAATGTAATTTCTTCTGAACATCACTTCAGATCCGAAATCACGCATCCCTTTAGGTATTGTTGGTTTTGTAGTACTCATAATTGTTTGCAAATATCGTAAATTATTATTGATAAATTTCATTAGTTTTGAATCGAATAATTTTAAACAAATAATAATGAAATACCTTCTTATACTAACCTTATTTATCATGAATTCGTGTGGAGACAAAAAGCAACAAAAAGAAGGTGTATCACAGAATCCTAATGAAATAAAAGCAATTAAAGAAATACTTAATGCTCAAAAAGAATGCTGGAACAATGGAGATATTGATGGTTTTATGGAAGGGTATTGGAATTCTGAAGAATTAATTTTTACATCACTAAATCATAAGCCAGCATTTGGTTGGGAAAATACTTTAGAGCGATATAAAAATAGTTATCCAACAAAAGAAAGCATGGGAAATTTTAATTTTGAAATATCAGAGTTAAAACTGATTTCAGATAAATCTGCAAGACTTAAAGGAAAGTGGGAATTGATAAGAAAAGATGATAATCCTAACGGACTGTTTTGGTTAGACCTTAAAAAATTTGATAAAAAGTGGTTAATAACAAAAGATTCTACAATATCATTTGAGATAAACATACCTTTATCTTTATTAGAATGTGATAAAAATAAACCTTCATAATTAATGAATAAATACCTTTCCTTAATAAAATTTAGCCATACCATATTTGCAATGCCATTTGCTTTTATTGGTTTTTTCTTAGCAATAAAAGATTACGAATTTGAGTGGATTACTCTTGTCTATGTAATATTCTGCATGGTTTTTGCACGCTCGGCAGCCATGGCTTTTAACCGTTATATTGATAGAGATATTGATACTGCTAACGCCAGAACTGCTAAGGTTAGGGAAATACCAAACGGGAGTATAAAAGCAAACTCAGCTTTACTATTTGTTGTCATTAACTCCTTATTATTTTTAGCAACCACATATTTGATAAATCCACTTTGCTTAGCGCTTTCTCCAATTGCTTTATTGGTAGTTTTAGGATATAGTTATACCAAACGCTTTACTGCACTTTGCCATTTGGTATTGGGCTTAGGTTTGGCACTTGCTCCCATTGGTGCTTACTTGGCTGTTAGTGGTGAGTTTAATATTATCCCATTATTCTTTTCAGCAGCCGTACTCTTTTGGGTAAGTGGTTTCGATATTATTTACTCTTTACAAGATGAGGAGTTTGATAAAACCCATAAGCTCCATTCTATGCCTGTACTACTAGGAAAAAAGAATGCGTTAATGCTGTCAAATATTTTACATCTTCTCACTTTTTCAGCACTAAGTATTGCTGGCTTAATAGGTAATTTTAGTCTATACTACTGGATAGGTTTTTGGATTTTTTCAGCACTATTAGTATATCAACATACTTTAGTTAAGGAAAATGATTTAAGTAAAGTAAATCTTGCATTTTTCACAACAAACGGCATAGCATCCCTCATTTTTGGTGCATTTGTTATTGCCGATTTATTGTTTAAATAGTCCTTTTTTTATATTTTATTGATTTATTTTTATCAAGTATAATAATTTTTTAGTACTTTGCTTTGCATAGTACTATATTTTTTATTTATTTTTGCAACATGAAAATTGAGAATACACAATCGCAAATGCGAAAAGGGATTTTGGAATACTGCATCCTTTCCATCTTAAAAAATGGAGAGGCCTACCCTTCTGACATTATCGGAAAGCTAAAAAAAGCAAAAATGATAGTAGTGGAAGGAACGCTTTACCCCCTACTTACTCGCTTAAAAAATGCTGAACTTTTACAATACCGTTGGGAAGAATCATCCTCAGGACCACCCAGAAAGTATTATTCTATTACTGAAAAAGGAAATACCTTTTTATTAGAATTAGATAGCACATGGAAAGATTTAGCAAAAGCAGTAAGATTAACTACTAAAACAAAAAAAGATGAATAAGACAGTAAACATTAACCTAGCAGGAATGGTATTTCATATTAATGAGGATGCTTTTGAAATATTTAACAATTACATAAATACACTTAAAAATCATTTTAAAAATGAAGAAGGTGGAGATGAAATATTAAAAGATATTGAAGG
>ERZ807291.739-NODE-739-length-55474-cov-62.201501_pt1 | contig 55474 bp, 50 predicted proteins | sample MGYA00521257_ERZ807291 | MGnify/ENA primary metagenome ERZ807291 (study PRJEB31413, sample SAMN03169783) | marine metagenome | biome: Marine; feature: Water; material: Subsurface seawater | place: North Sea | collected 2011-04-28 | depth 1 m m ... | reverse complement strand
TCGGCAGTTCAAATCTGCTCGCTGGCTCAATCATAACAACACTTCACAAGACTTAATCTACTTATTCCACTCTCCTTAGTGAACCATTTGTGAACACTTTCACTTATTCGGTCTTTATTCTCTTACGGATACATTATTCTACAATATCCTACTATTCAACGCTTTACCGATAACGGTATACTATCTTAGCTAATCTTTACTCATACTCAACTAACTGATTTGCAGTGATGTACATCTGCATTACAACTGTTGTATATACAAGAGTCATTGGATGCCTATACTGGCCCTAGAAGGGGAGGAATTTAACTGGCTGGATTGATTGCTGGATTGAAGGCGTATTGATACATTCTTCCCTCAAAACAAGACACAAAAAAGCCCCTATCTCTAGAGGCGATTAAGTAAACGATAAGGAGTGGTTCAAGTTCCCATCTATCTAATTTTCCTAACAATCGATTAAGAATCAACACTACCTCAAATGTGGTTAACCTGAGTAGCAGTGTTTTTTTAAAAACAAGAAATAACCCACTTCAATATTGATTCAACTAGATTTTGGGCCTTCTCAGTCTTGAAATAACTTGAAATAAATACACTTTTTAGGCTCATTACACTAAAATAGACAGTCAACCTATGTCCACTTTACTTGTGATATCAGTGTGCAAACGACCGTTTTTTTCTCTTACGTCGCTTAATTATCGAAATCTGACGTTTTGGCCTACTTTTCAGCACCTTATTTTTTAACTCCCTGTAAATCAACCCTAACACATAGCATCAATGTTTGTTTTTAATAAAAAGCTCTACTGTCTTATAAACGGTCAGTTTATAGAGTTGTTATTTAAAAAAGAGCATAAAGTTCTTTTAATTAGACTGCATTCTAATAGAAAATATTTAGCCCTTGAGGATTCGAATTTCTAGCCATGCAGGGCGAGATAACTGAAACTGATAGGGCTTAACTTTTTAAATACTGCAATGAATACATTTAAAATATCGATACATCCTACTGCTTGGGAAGGCAAGCCAAAGACACCTACAGAAAAATCTTCTTTAGCTAGGAACTTTAACGCTACTGAATTAAATCTAGAGGAGCTGGCTCAATATATCAATTACGGCTTTATTAATGAGAAAGGTTATTTAAACCTCGACTTATTCGTAGACGACAAGGCAAGCGAGTACAACACTAATGTGAAAGTGCAGAACAGCCTAAGTAAAGAAGATAGAGACGCTAAAGTAGAACCTATTACTGCTGGCTCTGGAAGAGTAGTATTCACTAAGGATGGAGTGTTAACAGCCTTACCATTTGTTAAGAATTAATAATAATTAAAACTAAAACTATGAACAAGAAGAAAGAGAATCTCAGCTATGCTTATAAGTGCATGCTTCTGCCATCGGAGCGAGCTATACTAGACAAGTACAGCAAATTGCACCAACGCTCTATTAATCAAAGCATTAGACTTGCTATCGCTGGATTAGGAGTAGTAATGGAGAATGAACTTAAAGAGTCAGAAGATGCTAAATAGAGGGATAAGCTGGCTAGCTGGCCACGAAGAGTTCAGCGTCTCAAGATGGGTTCCTATGGTTTATGTCTTAGTAATGGCATTGAACGTAGTGCTTATAGTTGATTTAGTGTCAACTATCACAGCCTCAACTACATACAACACAATGGTTGTCAAAGATTTAGAGGCCTGTTATATGCATGAAATCAAGTAAAATAAATAGCCCTCAGAGATTGGGGCTTAACTACAGTTAACTCACCCTAGACGTAAGAGCCTTTAACCTCATCTACTTGCTGTTTCGAATAAGGTAAAGTGCATTGTAGGGCTATCTGAACTAACTGAAGATGATATACCTGTTATTGAACTGTAATTGTTCCATACATACCGTCGTGAACTGAACATTGGTAGTAATACGTTCCAGCAGCTGTAGGTGTCCAATTTACTACTCCGCTTGTAGCTCCATTATTAGTTACATTGGAAACTTGATTATCTGTACCCGTTCCTTGAGCTGTTTTAATATAGAATGGATGACTAGCAGCATCAACAATAAAGTTAACCTCGTCTCCTACATTAATAGTTATTGAAGGGTCGTTTCCTGATACTGCACCATTTCTGTCAGAACCTGCTAGGGTATAATCAGAATTAGAAGATGCTGTGACGTTTATATTGTAATTTGGACAAGTTCCCCAGATGGGTTTATAAGCGTTTGTTAGGGCTGAATTATCTGCAATACCATTTGGTTCAGACGTGATGTTTGTGACGCACCAGCCTGATAAGTCTTGGTTAAATAATGTAGCACCATAAAACATAAGACCCATACTAGTAACTGCTGCTGTATCCCAGTTAGATATATCTCCATTAAATGCTGTAGCGTCTCTAAACATATTACTCATATCAGTAACTGCTGCTGTATTCCAGTTAGATATATCTCCATTAAATGCTGTAGCGTCTCTAAACATTAAACTCATATCAGTAACTGCTGCTGTATCCCAGTTAGAGATATCCCCATTAAATGCTGAAGCACTAGCAAACATAGCTCTCATATCAGTAACTGCTGATGTATCCCAGTTAGGTATATCCCCATTAAATGCTGAAGCACTAGCAAACATAGCACTCATATCAGTAACTGCTGCTGTATTCCAGTTAGATATATCTCCATTAAATGCCGTAGCGTCTCTAAACATAGTACTCATATTAGTAACTGCTGCTGTATTCCAGTTAGATATATCCCCATTAAATGCTGAAGCAACAGCAAACATAGCACTCATATCAGTAACTGCTGCTGTATCCCAGTTAGATATATCCCCATTAAATGATGAAGCCTCATTAAACATATTACTCATATTAGTAACTGCTGCTGTATCCCAGTTAGAGATATCTCCATTGAATGATGTATTATTTACAAACATATAACTCATATTAGTAACCAAAGTCGTACACAGATTAACATTCCCATTAGCAATCTCTCCTGCTATACTATTGTCGTCTACTACAGTCTAGTTGTCTGAAGTAATTTAATGTCTCAATTTTTAAGTCCACATTGTGTATTTGTGAATCTTTTTTTGATGCAGTTCCTTTTAGTTGCACATAAAACATAAGTCCAGTCGACCGACCGTCTTCATTGAATATTTCAACTTCTCCATCAATACCGTAGTCCTTATCCTTGTCTCTGTAAACCCAAACTTCAGGGAGAACAAGTTGAAATTTGGTCCGGGATAAATCTTCTAACGCATGTTCTTTTGGTCTAATTGGCATAAATTTGGAATATTATCTAGAGCCTAAGAAATCTCATGGCGCTTTCAATACTGTTTTAACTGTAAGTTTAAACTTATCTCTTAATCTTGACAAAGTACATATTTTAACTGATTTTTCTCACGAACATTTGTTTAAGGCTATAAAAAATCTACTCCCCTTTCAAATTCCAAATCAACAGACATTGGAAAAAAGCAACCTATGAAGAACTCTTTACATTACGCCTATTGAATATTGTATCAATATTGTGGATGAACTCCCTAAAACATACTTCAAAAAAGTAAAACTCTTAACAAAATCCGCTTTTTGTAAAGAGTTTTTAGATGTTCCGTAAATCAGCCTTTTATCAAATCACTTCTTGCATACTTTTAATTATCTTTCTAAGCTGATAGAATTTCAATATATTACATTAGCAAACTTGCTAGTGCGCGATATTTAGTTTACAATTTTTCAATACTAGAAATGCTTAGAAACAATAAAGAATCAGCGTTCACAATAGAACAATTAACCCCTAATCAATCTTTTGAAAAAGGTAATGGAAAGATGGATGCCCATGATTATAAGGAAATTATCTTCTTATTTTCCGGTAAGGGCTCTTTTATGATTGATGATGAACTTATTGATCTCAAACCTAACACACTTTTTTTTATTCAAAAAAAACAGATCTTCCGAATTGTTAAAGGGGAGGACTTGAATGGATATTCTATCAAATATAAAAATGAATTCATTCCAAGTGCTGGACTCACTTATAAGTCTACCTATTACTCGAAGTTGAATGGATACATATCGGATTTAAAATTTATTAAATTCGAAAAAATGGGAATTGAGAATATTAAATCCCATTTTAATGTTCTCTTAAAAGAGTATTATGAACCTGAAGGAGCTTTTACAAGTAAGGCTATTGTCCAACATCTCTTTATAAGTTTGATACTAAAAATTGAACGGAAGGCTAGGGAAATTGTAATAGATACAACAAAGGGAAAAATAGATAACCATAATAAAGTACTCTATACCAATTTTTTAAATCTGCTGGAAGAACATTTTATGGTTAACCATAATATGGAATTTTATGCGGAGCAATTAAGTTTATCTAGAAGAAAATTATCCGACCTTGTTAAGGAGTTTACAGGCGTTACCGCCAAGAAATACTTGTTGAACAGGGTTATGTTAGAGGCCAAACGACTACTGGCCTATTCCAACAAAAACCTTAAAGAAATCTGCTACGATCTAGGTTTTGAATATCCTCCCTATTTTTCTACCCTTTTTAAGGATATGACTGGTCATACCCCAAATGAATATAGAAAAATTCAACAGCAGAAATAAGTCTTTTTGTTAGCTGATTTTGAACACTAAATTCGGTTTAAGCTTTTATACTGTTTTAATGCCAATTTAAGTATGTGTATTGCTTTGATTAGATCATCCTTTTTAAGAACATACGCAATTCTAATTTGATTTAAACCAACGTCAGGTGTTGAGTAGAATCCCGCTGCCGGCGCAACCATTATAGTTTCTCTTTCATACTCAAATTCCTCTAATAACCATTGGGCAAAGTTATCTGCATTTTGCAAAGGAAGCTCTGCAATACAATAAAACGCACCGCTCGGATGTGCTACTTTTATCCCTTCTATCTTTTTTAGCTCTTGAATCAAGATATTTCTTCGTTCAACGTATTCATAAATCACATCATCAAAGTAGGCCTGTTCAGTCTCTAGAGCAGCTTCGCAAGCAATTTGGGCATAGGTAGGGGGCGATAGTCTAGCTTGCGCAAATTTTAATGCGGTGGCTATTACCTCTTTGTTTTTAGTAACCATACAGCCAATTCTAGCCCCGCACATGCTGTATCTTTTAGATACGGAATCTATAACAATAGCATGTTCTTCAAGTCCTTCTAATTCCATTATGGAATAATGCTCTTTACCATCATAGACAAATTCACGATACACTTCATCAGCTATTAGAAAAAGGTCATGTTTTTTGACCAAGATGCCCAATTTCTTTATTTCTTCTTTAGTATATAAATAGCCCGTGGGATTTCCAGGATTACAAATTAAAATAGCTTTGGTTTTTGGAGTAATTAGTTTTTCAAACTCTTCAATAGGAGGCAGAGCAAAGTTGTTTTCAATTTTTGAAATTACCGGAATAACCTGTACTCCTGATGCTGCTGAAAACCCATTGTAATTTGCATAAAATGGCTCTGGGATGATAACTTCATCTCCACTATCCATAATACTTCCAAAAGTGAACAAGAGTGCTTCGCTGCCACCTGTAGTAACAATGATGTCCTCTGCTACTGCAGGAATACTATTTTTTTGATAGTAGGCGGCTAGTTTAGTTCTGTAGGTTTCTGAACCTTCTGATCGACTATAAGCCAATACATCAATCGTATTATTCTTCACCGCATCTAATGCAACCTTTGGTGTTTTAATGTCGGGTTGGCCGATATTTAGATGATACACATGTACACCTCTTTTTTTTGCACTTTCTGCAAACGGCACCAATTTACGTATTGGCGATGCTGGCATTTGTGATCCTTTGGCTGATATTTTTGGCATTTTAAAAATCTGTTTCTGCTCAACATTTATGAGCCATTATCTTGATATTGAGTGTAAAAAAATGGTACTAACTTCATAAATATAAAGCCCAGTACCATTTCAAACTAACTTAAACAACTTATTTATTAACCTCTTCTAAGGCGAATTCCAATGCATCGATAATGATATCGAGTTCTTCTTTCTGAATAACTAATGGGGGAGAAATAATAATATTATTCCCCGCTGCTCTTACAAATGCCCCTTTGGTAAGCATATGCTTAAAAATCTGTGCAACAATAGCTCTATTTGGTTTTTTACTCGTCTTATCCTCAACCATTTCAATGGCTAGCATTAATCCTTTTCCTCTAATATTACCTATGAAATCATACTTGTCTTCCAAAGGTTTTAACCTGTCCATCAAATACGCACCTTGCTTTGCTGCATTGCCGGGCAAGTCTTCGTCTTTGACTATTTTTAATGCAGCAATAGCTGCTGCACAGGCAATTGGGTGTCCTGAATAAGTATATCCATGACCAATGGCACCGAAAGAATCTTCATTCTCTTTGAATGCATTGTCTATGCGTTCATTGCAAACTGTAGCACCTAGTGGAATATAACCAGAGGAAATTCCCTTGGCTAGTGTAATTATATCTGGTTTTACTCCATATAATCTACTGCCGAACATACTTCCTGTACGACCGAAGCCAGTTACAACTTCATCAGCAATAAGCAAGACCCCATGTTTATCACATACTGCCCTTACCAGTTTCATGTAATTATCCGGTGGAACTATAACACCACCTGCACCTAATACAGGTTCCATAATAAAAGCGGCAACCGTATCTGGACTTTGGAATTGAATTTCACGATCTACAAGTTCTGCACAAATCTTACCTAATTGTTCAGGGTCTTCTGTGTATGGGTTTCTATAATCCCAAGGAACATCTACATGAAAACAACCTGGTAACATAGGTTCGTAGTTTCTTCTGAATCGTGTATTACCATTTACAGAAGCTGCACCGAAATGCGTACCATGATAGCCTTGTTTTAATGAGATAAATTTAAATCTATCTTTTTGACCTAACATTTTCCAGTATTGGCGCGCAATACGCATAGCTGTTTCCATAGCATCAGAACCTCCAGAGCTAAACATAACACGCTTCATATTTTCTGGTTCCATCATCTCTATTAAAAGATGCGCCAATTCTATAGAACGTGGGTGTGATGTTCCTTTAAAAGTAGAATAATATACCAACTCATCTAGTTGTTTTACTATTGCTTCTTTTATTTCAGGGCGGTCATAACCACAGTTAATATTCCAAAGGCCGGCAACACCATCTACCATCTTGTTGCCTTTATTATCCTCAATATAAACCCCTCTGCCCTTATTAATAATTAATGGCGGCTTTTTAAGCATATCATTAGGATGACCCATGGGGTGCCATTGCTCTTTACCATTCCATTCCTCAATATTTATTGCCGTAATTTGATCTGTTGTAGTACTCATACTGTATTATTTTATGTTCATTACACTTGTTACATAATCGTAACACGCTTTTGGTTGTGTTATATCAAAATGAAGAGTTTTTAAACCGCATTTCATTGCCCCTACTATATTTCTTAATTGGTCATCCACGAAAAGTACATCCTTAGCTTCAAGCTGTAGATTGTCTAATGCTGAATTGTACGACCGAGGGTCAGGTTTCAAGATATCGGAATGGGTAGCATCATAAAACGTATCCAATTCATTGATAAAAGGAAGATTGTCTACAAATGTCTTACCTGTAAACAATTCAATTTCATTACTCAATATGCCAACCTTTAATCCTGATTTCTTTACCAAGGCTATTGTTTCCAATGCTTCTGGTCTTAGTATTTTATTATAATTTGTTTCTCCTCCGATAGCGTTTAATAAGTCTATCATTGACCAGTTTTGTTGGCCGACCAACTCACCTACTTCTCTAGCTCTTGTTCTCCAATAATCGCGCTCGGTAATTTCGTCTCGCTGCATGGACATCCATAAGGGGTCGTTTTTTGGATCGAATGGCCCTTTCCAAGTTAGCGTACCTTCGGGTAGGTTCAATTTTTCTTCAATAAGACTATGCCTTTCAAAAAGGGACTTACTGATCACACTACCAAAATCAAGTAGTAAAGCTTTGATTGTATTCTTGTTCTCCATGGTAAATTTTACTGAACTCCTTTTTCTATAATTCCTTTTTCCACCCAATCATCAAAAATCTCAAGTACTTTATCCGTAAAAGCTTGGTCATTGATATGGCAGTTTAACGTGATTAAATCTACTTCGGGTTTGATACTCTCCTGAAGTTCTTTAAAAAACACATCTAACGATTTGGGATTATGCAATTCGTTTCCTTTTCTGTCCCATTCTAATACGCCTTTTTTAGGAAGAATCATTGAAACCTTACCTTTTGCCATAGATGCTTTTTTGGCAATATTTCGGGCAGCTCTTCGCAATTCTTTCTTACTTAAGACTACTGATGACAACAATCTATTGTGGACATGAAATGGTCTATCTCTTAACTTTTTAATCGGTTTTTGCCATGTTGGAATGTCTATAATATTTATAGACCCAGGGGCTATAATTTGGGGGACTCCATTTAGACCTGCAGTTTCCATGCGGCTGCTACCGGAGGTCACAATTGATTTATAGAAATCGTTCACAACCTCTTGAAGGCTAAAGTCCAATACGGCTGCAAAACGTTTTCTACCAGCCAAACACTCCAATGCCCGACCGCCTTGTCCTGTGGTATGAAATACAATTAATTCGTATCCCCTTTTCTCAAGTTCTGGTTTTAAACGAACCATATATGTCAAAGCGGATTTACCTAGAGAACTTAGGGCAATCATAGGTTTTTGGGCCTTTGGTTTTCGATAGGCTTTTGCAGCTCCTAAAACTCCTCCACAAGCTTGACTTAGTACAGATTTACATACTGTATTCAAACCATATAATCCACCCGACCAAAGCATCATAGTCAAATCTGGTGTTATTCTTTCTGGTGGAATCAAATGAGAAAAGGCTATTGTGGAAACCACGTATTTTGGAACACCCAATGGAAGTGAAGCAGCGGTATCCAAAGCCAAATCGGTACCCATGGTACCCCCTAATGCAATCATACCATCAATCTTGCCCTCATCATATAATCTTCTGGTTAGAATTGAAGCGCCTTCTGCAGTTTTGTTCATCGCTTTGTGCTCATCACCCAATGCAATAATATCTTCATTTGTAGTATTTGCCGCTTTGGCAACATCATGTTTGGAATATTCTGGTGTAAACGACGGATCACCAAGAACCCCAACATCCATAATCATCGCTATTCCATTTTGTTCTTCAACACAGCTTTTCATGTACAATAACTCATCAGATTTAGTATCCGCTGTTCCTACGATGAGTATTGTTTTTTTATCCATGATTGGCTATTTAATGTTTATTAAAATTAATGATAAATCGCTTTTTAAGATTACATATAAATGCAGTTATTGTTTAACTTTTGTGTTTTTGCTAGTTGACAAAAATTCCTCGAAAAAACACTTCTATCTTTTTTTCAAATGGATACTATGGATACGAACTGGAATGGCAAGAATTACAATACTTACTACTAAAGCAACTATTGTGATAATTTCCATCTCTTTAAAGCCAAAACCAGATTCAAATAGTTTAGAGGCTAAATATGGCCCAGAACCAAGACCAACCATTTGTATTGCAATAGCAAGAGTCATCATACGTGATTTTGAATCCATATCACCTACTATACTCAACAAATAAGGTAAGGTAAAGTTCCATAATGCGTTAAAACCAGATACCGCAATTCCGAATATTAAAATTGATGGCTCTGCTAATAAGAAAGAAATACAAACAGCCGCTACAATAACACCAAGGGAAAATGGCCAAAAACTTCCAATACGATCTGAAAGATAAACAGCACCTAAAGCTCCTGCAATACCAGCAAATTGAGCAATTAGTAACCCATTGGCAACGGTTTGTTCATTTGGTTCAATATCCATCCCAATGAGGAATAAATTAGCCCACGCAAGACCAATGGCTGCGTTGTAGGCAAAAACTGAAAATAGCGCCAAAATTAACCACCCTATGCCTAATTGTACTGCTGAAGGCCTTGACTCCTCTTGACTTGCAGATGAAATAGGCACATATTTAATGGTAAAAAGAGCAATTAGAGTCAGAACAGCCCAAATTATGAAAATACCATTTAAGCCAATAGTCTGAAAAGCTAAGGGCATTCCCCAAAGACCAAATGCACCATAGGTCATCAATAGCGCAAGGTAAAGCGCTATATTTCTTTCCGTTTTTTGAGTTAAACCTATAATTGTAAAGCTTAATGAGATAATTAAACCTTCGCCTATTCCAGTAATAAATCTTGCTATTTGAAGGCTAGTGTCGTTATCACCAAGTGCTGAAAATAAGTTACCTGCTGCTGCGATTATCAATGCTGCTGCCAAAATAACTCTCCAACTTACTGTTCGAGTTAAAAAAATAGCCAGAATAGTTGCAATGGCGATACCTGCCATTTCTATGGAAGCTAAAAGATTAGCATCAGCCTCAGATAATCCTAGTACACTTACAAACCCCTGAACCAGACCCGGCTGAACAATAAATGAAAGTACTCCAATTGTGCCAAGAACTAGTCCTGCGGTTATTGTACCGCGACTATTTACATCTATTGAGCTAGCATTTTTCATTTATTTTAATTTTAAAATTGATTTAAAATAATCTGTAAACTAGAAATATTTTAAATCAAAAAGATAAAACAATCTAAGGCACATTATTTTAATATGCAATTACCACAGATTTTAATCTGGTATATGCTTTTATAGATTCACTACCGAGTTCATTGCCAATTCCAGATTGATTAAATCCTCCAAGGGGTAAATTTGGATCTGATCGAACCGGCGAGTTGACATAGATCATACCTGCATTTAGTTTTTCTAACGTTTTGTGCATATTACTAACATTATTCGTCCACACACTAGCAGCCAAACCATAGCTGGTATCATTAGCTTTTTGAATTAAATCATCAATGCCATCATAAGCCACAGCAACTATTACAGGACCGAAAATTTCTTCGGTAAGAATATCGATATTTTTGTTTTCCGGATTCGAAAATACTGTTGGTGCAACATAGTACCCTTTATCAAAAAGCTTGGAACCTCCGGCAACCACTTCTGCTCCTGATTGTTTACCGGAATCAATATAACGCATTACATTTTGCATATGTTTTTGAGAAACCAACGGCCCCATTTGCGAGGTTGAATCAAGGCCGTTACCGGTCTTCATACCATTTGCAATACTTCCAAGGTCAGCAACAAAATTATCATACTTGTTTTTAGGCAGATAGATTCTAGAACCAGAAACACAAACCTGTCCTTGGTTGTAAAAAATTCCCTTAGCCGCACCTTTAGGCACTTTTGTAATATCGGCATCATCCAAAACCAAAACAGGGTTTTTCCCTCCTAGTTCCAAAGTGAATTCCTTAAGTGTTTTTGCAGCTCCTTGTCCTATAATTTTCCCCACCTCGGTAGAACCCGTAAAGGTTATTTTTGAGACTAATGGGTGTGTTACGATGTTATTTCCTGCATTTTGACCATCTCCGGTTATTATATTTATAACTCCCTCAGGAACACCAGCTTCTAAAGAAAGTTCTGCCATAAATAAAGCAGTAAGCGGGGTTTCTTCTGATGGTTTAAAAACAATGGTACAACCACAAGCCAATGCCGGTGCAGTTTTCCATGCGTACATCATTATAGGAACATTCCACGGTGCAATAGCGCCAATAACTCCAATTGGTTCTCTTTTGGTGTATGCAAAATGACTGGCGCCACCTAAAGAAACATCTAATGTTGAGCCTTCAATTTTTGTTGACCAACCCGCATAATAACGGAAACAATTTACTGCCGCACTTACTTCTTTTTGAGCATCTACGTACAATTTACCATGTTCTAAAACCAATAACTGAGCCAATTCAGGTTCATTTTTTTCAATGATATCGGCATATTTCAACATGATTTTCTCCCTTTGGTTGGCCAATAATTTTGGCCATTGCCCGTCATTTAAAGCTTTGTGAGCGGCATTAACTGCCAAGTCAGTATCCGCTTTAGAAGCGTTTGGAATATATGCTAGTATATCTTCCGTTGCCGGATTATGTACCGCTATCTTTTTATCTGATTGTGAAGGTTGCTGTTTACCGTCTATAAATAACGGCAGTTGTTCTTTATTCAGAAATGATTGAACTTTAGGTAATGCTGTATACTCCATTTTGTAGTATTGTAATTATGTAATTCTTATGAATTGAAATAGTGCTTTTTTAGTATAAAATATCCAATTTTTGAGAACGTAATCGGATCTAAGCTTAAAATAGTAAATGGAATCTCTATCCAAATTTTTGAAAAAAAATGGGAAGTGTATTTTAAGACAACTTCCCACTTTAAATGGTAATGGTTAGTTCTTGCTAGAACTTATATTTAAGATTTACACCGTATGAAGATGGTCTTCCGGTTGCATATCTTGTTCTTCCAAAAGGCGTAGCTGCTAACGAGGTAATATCACCGAAATTAGCAATTTCATTTGTTAAGTTTTGTCCGAAAATAGCGATGTCGAATTTTCCACTTGAATACCCTATTCTAGCATTCAAAAGTGTGAATGCGTCAAACACAAACTGCGATTCAGTTTCAGGAGCAAATGTATTTACTCGATCACCAGTATGACTCAAATCAAGTCTATAGAACATTGAACTTCCTTGCTTTTTAAGTTCGTGAGAATATTGAATATTTGCACTTGCTGTTAATTCAGGTACATTTAATACTCTATCTCCAGCTTCCGCCCCAGTTAAAATACTACCTTCCTTTATTTCAGATTTCGTATACCCAAAAGCTCCACCTATTTGAAGATTTTTATTAACCTTTCCTTTAACTTCTAATTCAACACCGGTCATTGTTGCTTGACCAATATTATCTACAAATAGAAATCCTGTTGGTAAGAAAACACGTTGTTGTAGTTCATTCCATACGGTATGAAATACAGACATATTGGTAATTAATCTATTTCCTAAAAAGATATTCTTACTTCCTAACTCATACGTCCATAAGAAATCAGGATCAAACGTTCTTGGCGCTTCAGTCAAACCAATTGCCTCTAAATCTGCTGCTGCAAAAAGAACAGGCACTATACCATTTGCTCCACCCAATCTATACCCTTTAGTTGCACTACCATAAATAAGGCTATTATCATTAATTGAGTAAGTCAAATTAAACTTAGGGGTAACACCACTATCTTTTGTTTCTTCGTCTGTAGGCTCTCCACCTCCAGCGGCAACAAATCCTGCTAAAGTTTGCTTTAAATTTTGATTATACGAGAAATATCGTAAACCAACTGTCGCTTTTAATTTTGATGTAATATCCCAATACGCTTCCCCGAATAATGCAAATTCATTAGTTTGAAAATCTGTGTCTTGAGAATACCAGATAAAGTTTTCAGATGCAATAAATTCAGGCAATCCCTCAACTTCTGTTACGCCAATTGCTATTAGGTTTTCGAAAAATCCTGATATATCTTCGAGATATGTATTTCTAGGCTGACTCGCGTTAAACTTTGAACTCTCAGAACTGTAGAATAATCCGGCTGTGAAATTGAAATTAGAATCTTCGTTTGTTGAGCTATATCTAAGTTCTTCAACAAACTTATTCAATTGGCCAGTTCTATCAATAAACTCAGGATAGAAATTCGCTTGTGTAAAACCTGTATTCGTAAACGGTGGTGCATCTACAGGAGCTATTATCAATCCATTTTCATCAAATGGGGTGAGCTCTGTAGCTGTTGGTCCAGAACTCTCACGCTCTGTAACATCTTCTCTATCAAATTGATCAAGAACTGTAAAAGAAAGGTTATTGGTTAATTTACCTGAACCCAGTTGAAAATCAGTCAAAAGACTCGCATGTAATAAATCTAATTCATATTTCTCATCAATACCAGCCATTCTATACTGTGTAAAATTGTCTGGTCTAAAATCAGAAAAATCTAAACCGTCACCAGAAGTTTTTTGATAAATTAGCTTAGGAATGATTCTTACATTCTCATTTGGATAAAACCCGAGTCCAATATTTACACCAAAGCTAGTTTCATCATCTACATTGTCACCAAAATTTCCGGTTAAATCATTATTACCATTTTCCACTAGATTAATTGGAAGTGGCCCTAAATCATAAGCTATTCTAGAACCATCATCAGGACTGTCATAGACTGCACCTGGGTTAGCACCTGTACCATCTCCTGTATTTAATGGAAAACCGTTGAATGTAGTCTGTTGTTTTCTATCATAAATTCCCGTTTCAAATGCATAAAATGCACCTATACGTAAAGCAACCTTATCTTTTACAAGAGGGACATTAAAAACACCTTGGATACTATAATCAGCATCGCCTTCTTTGACAGTTGCGGCGTTGACTTCTATATTTCCTGACGTCTCAAATGCACTTGGCTGATTGGTTATTACTTTTACTGCACCGCCCATAGTATTTGACCCATATAAAGTTCCTTGTGGACCTCTTAACACTTCGATTCTATTGGTATCGAATAAACGAGGATCAGCAAATTCTGGCAATGGAGTTTCATCCAAATAAAATGCTGTAGTATTATTTCCAGAAATACCTCTTATAGATATATTTTTACCCGAGGACCTACCATCACCGAAACTTGCACCACCACCTCCTGAAGAAGAGATACTTAAATTTGGAATGCTTGGAAAATAATTCTCTGCTTTTACCGACCCCGTTCTTGCAAGTTCTTTGGCGCCTATAGCTGTAATACTCAAAGGTACGTCTTGCGAGCGTTGTGCTGTTTTATTGGCTGTAACAATAACTTCGTCTAGTTGAGCAGTATCTTCCTCTAGAGTAACATTATAGGCAGCTGCCCCATCTGTACTAGAAACTTTTACAGTCTTAAAGCCAATATAGCTTATAACCAACGTAAAAGTATCTGAGGCGGTTTCTAATTGATACTTCCCGTCAAAATCAGTTGAAGTTCCCACACTATTTCCTTCAATAACAATTGAGACTCCAGGTATGGGCTGATCCGTGTCAGCTTCAGTAATTACACCAGAAATACTTTTCTGAGCAAACCCTGCGGTTGTTACTAATAAGACAAAAATTAATACAAGTTTTTTCATGATGAGTTTAGTTAAGTTGATATTTATCATTGTTATAATGATATGTTCTGCTCCAAAACTATACTAATTAACTACCTAGCTCTTATAGAAATATGATGCTTTTGTTTAGGTTTTGTGTATTGTCGCTATGATATCGAGAAGACGTCTAGTATAATTACTATTTTTTATTCCAATACGTTTCTTTTGAATATGCGGTTGGTCTGTCTGGTAAGGTTACAGCGTTTTCTTTTTCATAATCTTTCCAATGTCCAATTAGTTCTTGTAGTTTTTCTGGATAGTTATTGGCAAGGTTATTTTCTTCAATGAGGTCTTCCTTTAAATTATATAATTCCCATACTCCTGTTCCATATGGGGCTTCCATTTTTTCGGCTTTCCAATCTCCCAAACGAACACCTATTCTACCATATAATTCCCAGACATGTGCTTTTTCCATAGGATGTACAAAATCAATTTCTCCATGTAACCATGGTAGCATTGACATACCGTTCATAGGATAAACTTTTCTTCCTTGATAAGTTGTCCCTGGATGCTTTACATCCGCTAACTCAAGAAAAGTTGGCGCTAAATCCATAACAGATAAAAAGTCATTCGCTATGGTATTAGCAGTTCTTTTTGATTTTGGGTATTGAATAATCAAAGGAGCTCTAACACCACCCTCAGTTGCAAATGCCTTATACCACTTAAAAGGGAGGGAACTTACACTTGCCCATGCTGCTCCTAGTTCGGTATAGGAATTTAGCCTTCCCATATTTTCAAAACTTGTGTCAAAGGTGGTCTCAACCCATTCTCCGGTATCTTCATAACCCATAATTGAATTTCCTTCAGCACCGTTATCTGCCATAAAAACAATCAAAGTGTTTTCGTACTCACCGATTTCCTTTAAATGAGCAATCACTCTACCAACATGAAAATCCATTCGGTCAATCATTGCGGCATAAATTTCCATTGCTCGACTAGAACGTCTTTTTTCTACATCCGTTAATTCGTTCCAGGGTTGAATGTTTGGCGTTAGGGCAGGTAACTTGGCCGATGCCGGAATAATACCCATAGCTTGTGCTCTCTCAAATCTTTTCTGGGCTAGTACTTCGTAACCTTCTTCGTATTTATCTTTATATGTATCTATATTTTCATCCGGCACCTGTAAAGGCCAATGTGGCGCCGTAAAGGATAAAAAATGAAAAAACGGTTTGTGCCCTGACCTACTTTCGTCAATGAATTGGATAGTCTTATCCGCATAATTTTTACTAGAATAAAAATCTTTGGAGAGTGTTGCTACTTGAGTAGTATCTTCTACATAAAGTGCCTCTGGTATAAAAGAAAGTAGTGGTTGTTTGTCATAATAATGACCAGCGCCACCTTGAGCCATTATAAAGGAACGGGTAAATCCACGATAATAAGGCCAGAGTGTTTGTTCTTTTGCAGGAAAAGCTTGATGCCATTTACCTGCTATTGAAGTATGATAGCCCGCATCTTGAAGCAATTTTGGAAAGGTTACCACATCCCAATTCAAATAACCTTCATAGCCTCTAAGTCCTTTTTGGTTATCTGCCCAATCGCCTTCCATTGTTCCATAACCATTTCTATGGTTTACTACACCAGATAATAACATGGCACGTGTTGGCGAACAAGTAGGGGCTGTATAAAATGAAGTGCTTCTTAACCCCTTGGCAGCAAGAGCATTTAAATTGGGCGTGTTAATTTCGCTACCATAACAACCTAGGTCTGTAAAACCCAAATCGTCTGCTACTATGATTAATATATTTGTAGGCCTTTTTTTCTCTGGTTGGCTGCATGATGTTAATAGCAAAAGTGAAAATACCAATCCAAAAAAAAATTTCATAAAGCACATATTTCGGTTAAAACAAAAAGATAAAAACTACCATCATATAGGTTTTAAGCTTCGCGAGGGATTAGTTTATTTTAAAACTTCATCTTCAACACCATTTTTTAAAACTCCAATTCCTGCAGCTTCAACTTCAATAATGTCTCCCGGTTTCAGATATTTAGGGGGGTCAAATCTGGCGCCGGCGCCATTGGGAGTGCCTGTAGAAATCATATCACCTGGTTTTAATGTCATAAACGTACTTAAGTACGATATGATAAATGCAAACGGAAACATTAATCTAGAGGTGTTATCATCTTGTCTAATCTCTCCATTTACTCGGGTTTGAATAGCTAGATTGGTATAATCTGCAACTTCATCTGAAGTCATCATCCAAGGGCCAATAGAACCTGATTTTTCAAAATTCTTTCCTTGGGTTACATTAAATTTGGCGTGGCGAACCCAATCACGAAGGGTGCCTTCATTCATAAGCGTTAAACCCGCAATATGCTCAAGTGCCTTTTCTTCTGGTATGCGTCTTCCACCCTTACCAATAATTATAACAATCTCCCCTTCATAATCCAATTTATCCGATTCAGGGGGGCGTACTAAATTTTGATTGTTTCCGGTAAATGAATCTAGATACCGAAGAAATAAACTAGGGTATTTTGGTAATTCTGAATTGTCTTTGTATTCTGCATTTCTGTTCGCATAATTTACACCAATACAAGCAATTTTTTCTGCGGACAGAATTGGAGGCAAGTAATCGACGTATTTTTCTATATGACGAGTTTTGGTTGCTTCAGCAATTGCCCTCAATTCATTCATGGTATCATTCTCAATCCAATACCTGAGGTCATGGCCGTTTTCTTTACCGATATCAGTAAGATAAATGGTATTATTCTCTTCTACTACAGAACCGTAGGTGGTTCTACCTTCAACCTTATAACTTGCAAATTTCATGAGTGTGCTTTTTTAAATCAATATTTCGAGGGTTGAATATTTATTCAATTCCTCCAAAGCATAAATACTTTATTTCTAGGTAATCATCCATTCCGTACTTAGAACCTTCTCTACCAAAACCACTTTCTTTTATTCCGCCAAAAGGAGCAACCGTTGTAGAAATCATTCCGGTATTGATACCGACCATTCCATATTCCAAAGCTTCAGCAACGCGCCAGATTCTTGCATAATCTTTTCCATAGAAATAAGATGCCAAACCATATGGTGTATCATTTGCATAATCTATCACCTCTTCTTCGGTTTTAAATTTGAATATAGGTGCTACAGGGCCAAAAACCTCCTCCTTATAAACATCCATAGTCGCATTAACATTCGTTAAAATAGTAGGCTCATATATCAATGATTCTTTTTGATACCTTGTGCCTCCTAGCACAACTTCAGCACCTTTTTTTCTAGCATCTTCAACCACATTTTCTACAAACTGAATGGCTTTCTCTTCTACGAGTGGACCTATAGTGACGCCCTCTTCTAAACCATCACCCATTTTTTGGAGTTTTACTGCCGCTACAAATTTTTCAACAAAAACATCATAAACCTTTTCTTGTACAAAAATTCTGTTCGTACACACACAGGTCTGTCCCGCATTTCTGTATTTTGATACAATAGCTCCTTCTACGGCTGCATCAATATCAGCATCTTCAAACACTATAAAGGGAGCGTTTCCTCCCAACTCCATGGAAACCTTTTTTACCGTATCTGCGCATTGCTTCAAGAGTATTTTGCCAACCGGTGTAGACCCCGTAAAGGATAGTTTCTTAACTAAAGAATTCGCACAAAGTTCATTGCCTATTGCACTTGCGCTACTCCCTGGAACTATATTTATTACTCCTGCCGGTATACCTGCTTCTTCTGCCAATGCGGCTAAAGCCAATGCAGATAAAGGCGTTAATTTTGGTGGTTTAATTACCACGGTACAACCAGCAGCCAATGCAGGCGCAACCTTACGCGTTATCATGGCGTTAGGGAAATTCCATGGTGTGATTGCTGCAACAACACCTATGGGTTGTTTAATGGCCAATAGTCTTTTATCTCTTTGGTGTCCGGGTATTACGTCTCCGTAATTTCGTCTAGCTTCTTCTGCAAACCATTCTACAAATGATGCTCCATACTTAATTTCCCCTATAGCCTCTTGTAATGGTTTACCTTGCTCTAGGGTTAGTATTCTCCCTAATTCTTCTGCATTATCTATTTGTAATTGATACCATTTTTTAAGTAAGTCGGCACGTTCTGATGCCCCGTATTTTTTCCAAACTTTAAATGCTTCACTTGCGGCATCAATAGCCAATTTAGTTTCTTCTTGGCCACAATCGGAAACACGTGCAATCACTTCATTATTAAACGGATTTGTAACTTCAAATGTTTTACCGGAATTTGAAACTACCCATTTACCATTTATATATGCTTTGTTTTTTAATAGTTCTGTCATACCTAATGCTAACGAATTGAGTTTTTTATAAGGTCCAATCCTTTAATAAGTTCTTTTATCTCTGTAGATAGAATAATCTCTTTCCTGGCAATTTCTTGTTCAAAATACTTTTCCATCAAACGCATCCCAATCTGTGACAATTCTTGTTTTGTTTCTAATGTCCGACCTTCTCTAAGGCGTAACAAAAGATTGACCATCTTGTAGTTTGGTTTTCCATCCACAATAAAATGTGCCTCTGATTTTACCGCCCTGCACTTTACCCCAAGCCTTTTAACTGCTCCAGTAGCAACCAATTGTTCTGTTAAGTCACTAAAAAATGATTGAAAATCTATTGCAGCATTCGCTGAATATTCAAAGGTTACGTGTGGCATATGCTTTTATTTTTTATATAAACTAAACAGGAAAAATCATATTCACTTGCCCTGTGCCAGAACTAGGAAAATATTCTCCTATTAATTCACATTTACCCTCATAGTTTACGCCGCCAACTGCACCGTATAACATTGCTGTATCGTGCATGTTTCCTTCACCGTCACACTTACTGGCATATTCTGGAAGTAGTTTTAAAAATTCCTTATGCCTTCCTTGTTTCCACAATTCTATAACGTGTAAATCCATTTGTTGGTTGAATTCACTAGAAATGGTAAATGTGCCATTATTTGCCGCATAATCTTCGTTGGCCCACATTCCGTGAGAAAGAGAACCTGATGCCAATATCATAACATTGCTATCACTTTCTGCAATTGCTTCTGCTACTGCTTCCCCTAATTTTATAGATGAATCATGACTATGCACCGTACATAATGCAGCCACTGAAACGACTTTTAAGTCACGCTCTTTATTCATGAAATACATAGGTACTAAAGTGCCGTATTCTAAAGTTAAAGATTCAATGTTGTGCGATTCTGTATGCACTCCTTTTTGCATGGCCTTTTTTGCAATAGCATCTCCTAAGGCTTTATTTCCAGTATACTCATACTCCATATCTTGAATAAATTGAGGAAATTCATGACTCGTATAAAGGCCCTTAAAATGTTCCCCAGAATTTATGTGATATCCCGCATTAATCAACCAATGAGAATCAAAAACAACAACTGTATCTACACCGGCTTCTCGTGCCCTGCGTACAATTTCATAATGCCCGTCAATAGCTTGCTGTCTTGTTCCAAAGATTCGTCCAGGTTTTTCCGACATTAACATGGTCGGGACGTGCGTTATTTTCGCTGCTAAAACAATTTTACCCATAATCTTATTTTTAGTATTACTGTACTCCTAATTGTGGTATATCATGGTCACCTAGGGCGACTGATATATTTTTTGTTTCCATATAGAAATCAAAACTATATTCGCCACCGTCACGACCTATTCCACTATATTTTACACCTCCAAAAGGCGCTGGTAAGTGCCTTACATTTTGTGAATTAATCCATACCATGCCTGCTTCAACGGCATGTGCCATTCTATGTCCTCTACCTATATCCTTCGTCCAGATATAAGCTGTTAATCCGTATCGTACTGAATTTGCTATTTCAATAGCTTCCGCCTCTGTTTCAAATGGAATGACAGTTAGAAATGGACCAAAAACTTCTTCTTGAGCAATGCGCATATCTTTACTTGCATCAATAAATAAAGTCGGATTTACATAGGCGCCACCTTCAGGTAAATCTGCTGGCTTTCCACCTCCACAGGCTAAAGTTGCCCCATCCTGTTTTCCAATCTCACCATAACTTATAACTTTCTCTTGATGCGATGGATGAATCATAGGACCTACCTCTGTAATAGGGTCTAACGGATGGCCTACTTTTATATTCGACACTCTTTTCTTTAACTTTTCAACAAACCCAGCATATACGTCTTTATGCAATAATAGTCTACTGCTTGATGTACAACGTTCTCCGTTTAAACTGTACTTCATGAAAATTGCAGCGTCTAAAGCACGGTCTAAATCAGCATCATCAAAAACTATAATAGGATTTTGACCACCTAGTTCTAAATGCACACGTTTTAGCGTTGGTGCGCCTTGCTTCATGATATAGGTTCCTGTAGTAGTCTCACCAATAAAGGCAACTGCTTTTATATGTTCATGCTCAGTCAATGATTTACCGGCTGTTTCACCAAACCCATGAACAACATTCCAAACACCTTTTGGCAATCCAGCTTCATGTGCCAATTGCGCCAATCGCGTTGCCGTAACCGGACTAAACTCTGCGGGTTTATGCACTACTGTACAACCTGATGCTAATGCCGGAGCAATTTTCCAAGTCGTCAACATAAAAGGTGTGTTCCAAGGCGTAATAATACCAACGGGGCCAATAGCTTGGCGCATGGTATAATTTACATGGTTGGTATCTGGAGTAGAAAGTCCATTTTGCGCATCAATAACTTTATCGCCAAAATATCTAAAATTTGCTGCACCTCTTATGGCTGCCTTTTTCATAAATCGAATAGGCTGCCCAGTATCATAGCTTTCTAAAACTGCTATTTCATCGGCATGTTCTTCAATTTTATCAGCTATGGCATGCATAATTTTTTTGCGCTCTTGATGTGGCATTTTTCGCCAAGCATCAAAGGCATCCATTGCCGCATTGGCTGCTTCATTGATATCTGCTGCATCACCCTCAGCTACTTTGCCAATGAACGAACCATCTACAGGAGTGGTATTGTCAAAAGTTTTACCAGAAATCGCATCAACGGATTTTCCATTGATTAGATTTTGAACTCCATTTTCGACCAATTTTGGTAAGTAGTTATTTAATATGGTCAGGTTTTCGTCTAACATATTGTTAATATTTAGTATTCGATTGATTACGCTTTAATTCTGGCTTATATAATTCTGCTAACTGCTTGGTTGATTTTGCCATGAGCAGGGTGTCTACCCCGACTCCCAACATATTGGCACCCGCTGCTTTATAATAGTTTACTAATTCTTCAGAAGCGGTAAGTGTACCAGCTGTTTTTTCGCTGGCTCTAATTGTTTTTATTGCTTTGACTACTTCTGCTTTTACATCAGGATGTGAGGGTTGCCCCAAAAATCCCATCGATGCACCTAAATCTGCAGGACCAATAAATACACCATCAACACCATCAATTTCAAGAATAGCATCTAGATTTTTTATTCCCTCAACCGATTCTATTTGGCATATCAAACACATTTCATTATTGGCATCTCTAAAATAATTGTTGGTTCTGTTCCATTTTGAAGCTCTTGCTAAAGCGGTTCCAACACCGCGAACACCTTCTGGTGGATAACGCATGGCTTTAACAAGTTGTGTGGCCTGTTCTGCAGATTCTACCATGGGCACCAACAAACTTTGCACACCAATATCCATCAATTGTTTTATTAAAACCGTGTCACCTACTGGAGGTCTCACAACTACCTGTACGTCATATGCGGCTATAGTTTGCAGTTGTAATTGAATGGTTCGCAGGTCAAAAGGAGCATGTTCACCATCAATTAGCATCCAATCAAAACCCGCTCCAGCAATTATCTCTGCCGTTACGGTATCAACGATACCATTCCAGATTCCATAAGTGGTTTCTTGTCCTAGTGCTTTTTGCTTAAAACTATTTTTAGGTGTATCCATTCGTATGTTTTAAGTGAAATTGACCGTTATTTTCCCCGAAGAACCGTAGTCCGCTATAATTTCATCACCTGCAGCTACATCAATAGGTCTCGTAAATGACCCTGCCAGAATAGTTTGACCTGCTTCAAGTGCTACTCCATGTTGGGCGTATTTCTTTGCCAACCAAACAATCCCTTTTGCAGGATGGTCTAATACTGCAGCGGCAACACCAGATTCTTCAATAGTTCCATTTTTATATAAAAGCGCGCTTACCCAACGTAAATCTATTTCGTTAGGGTCAATTATATGATCTCCAGTAATAATTCCTGCGTTCGCAGCATTATCCGAAATAGTATCCCTAACGGTTCTTACATAACCAGTTTTAGGGTTTTTTCTAAACGTTCTTGCTGCTATTAGTTCTAATGCAGGAACGACATACGCTGTTGCTTCAATAACATCTTCGATAGTGAGGTTTTCACCAAACAGTCTTTTTTTTAGAACAAATGCCAACTCGACTTCAATTTTTGGGTCTAAAAAGGCTGACGTTTTGATTTCTGAATTATTTTCAAAAACCATATCATCTAACAAAGTGCCGTAATCTGGCTCATCAATATTCATGGCCACTTGCATTACCCTAGAAGTAAGTCCAATTTTATACCCTACAATTTTTCTGCCCTGTTCTTGTTTTAGTCCCACCCATGCTTTTTGAATTGCATAAGAATCTTTGATTTCCATATTAGGAAACCGTATTGTAGTGGGTTCAATTTGAACTCTGTTGGTTTCGGCGAGATCTAGTCGTTTCGCTTCATCATTTATCTCTTCTACTGTAAGCATGGCAATAAATTATTTAATACTGCAATGTCACAAAATATACTCAAAATGAAGCTCACAAAAATGCACTTTTTATTATAGATTTGTGCAACTTAAGGCTGATCGCAAATAGGTTATAAGTGCGCTATACAGAATCATTTCTAGCAGATGTGAGCGCATTTTTCCAGACGCTTTTATCATTGATTTCATTTAATAAAAGTAAAATCAATTTAGCATTAAGTTCATGACTTTGCTCTTTGCTTAAACCTTCATGGGCTTCAATTAGCTCTTTGTACATATCGTCTTTTTGATACAATGGGTTCTTATCCGTAACAGATGATTTAAAAGTATCTGATCTAAAAGCTAAGAAAGCACTGGATTAAATAAAAGAGAAGGTTAATCCATCTTTTACAGCTTCCTCGCTTATGTCTACTTCATTTACTTCTAATAGGTTAGACTTAATACCCTCTAAATCAATCAATTGCTTAGGCTTCTTCCCTTGCTTACTCATTATATTTCCATTAACCACCTCTATAGTAGGATTATTCACCCACTCATTTTGTAGCTTTTGCAGCTTGAGCTCGTCTTCTGGAGAGAATGTTAGTAGCTTCTTATGGTTAAATAAGTCTAGGGCTGGCTTTGATAGTCTCTGGCTCATGTATCCTCTTTGCTCTCCTAATTGAAATAGAACCTTTGTAAGGCTTATTACTTGGAAATCGTCAAGAATGTGTAAGTGGTTGAGGTCTGTCTTAATTTGTAGCTCTGACTGGTAGTGATTTAAAGCTCCCTTACTCTTCTGGCCTATAAGCTCCCTTTGTTCTGAATCATTTAGCCTACTGTATGAATTACCCGCTGTAGTGAACGTATGCCTTGTGTTATGTAGTCCAGCTCCTATAAGCTTCTGAGTCTTCTTACTGATTGTATCCCTTAATGCTGACCAATTAGCTTTACCCTTTAATATATCGTTATAGTCTTTATCCTTAGTAGTGAAATTGAATAGCCTTAATAAGTCTTTACCTTTATATGAGTACTCTATATACTCCTCTTTTATAAGCTGCCTAAGTGCTTGGTGAAGGAAGTAGCTAGGGAATGTATTGATTAGTATTGTAAGTGGCTTCTGGTTCTTTTTCTTACCTCTCCTTATATAGACGTGAGCCTTCTCCTTCAGTGTTGAGTAATAGTCTAGGTCTATAGCATAGTCAGGATAGTAAGGCCTTGTATAGTCCCCTTCTAATAGGTCTTCGCTGAGGTTACATATATCGCCTCCTCCTAGGCCACGTAGAGAGAATGAGTATAGCCACATACATAAGCTGAGGTAGTCTTTCTTAGTCTGTATTCCCTGCATCCCTTTGTACAGGTCGTTTATTGTTCTGGGTAGCTTACTTACTTCATCATCCTGAGGCTTTAGCTTCAATGAGGCAAAAGGAGACTGTACCTTTAGGTTGGCCCTTCTAGTGATATAGTCTAGCATTCCCATATAGTCCGATATAGTACTATTCTTTAGCTTAGACTGCTTTAGCGTATTGCTTATTACTTCTACTGATTGATTGTCTTGTATGTGAACATACTGCAGAGGTTTGTATGTTATAGGTAGGTGCTTCTCTAGGCCTTTTAAGTAGCTGAGGTATTTTACCCTACTGTTATTGGTTAGCTTCAAATCGTTCTCTATGAAGGTCTCTATTATTCCATCCTTATTCTTATCCAGCAATATTAGCCATGCAGTATCAATAGACATTACTCCTTTACTCATTTCTATTTTAACCTGACTTATCCTACTCTTTAGCTCATTGATATACTCTACTTCTGACATATAGTCTAGCTCCCTTACCCTCTTTATACTCTTAGCTGAATTATCCCATATAGAGGCCTTTATCTTGATAGGTAGCCTCTTTAGTATTTTCTTACTCCCAGTCTTATAAAATAGGTATAAGCTCTCTGGATTGTCTGTATCGTTTTTCTTATTTAATCCTAGCCAGAAATTGTGATTAATATTACTCATTTTTAAGCCTCTTTATTTAAAAAGCTAATTTAGTGAACCATTAGTGAACCAGCAAATAATACATCCCTTTTATACGTTGCAGTGTTTATAGTAGTCAAGAGAGGATATAGGGTTAATTAATAGCTATTTAAGGAGTAGGCGTATCATTGGTAAGGAAGAGGTCGGCAGTTCAAATCTGCTCGCTGGCTCTAATTTTCTTCAACCTCCCTACAAATACAAACTTTAGATCGGATTTTCAATATCACTAAAGCTTTAGTATGCACATTATATTCTTCAGGAATTTATTCTAAAAAAAATTAAACCATATTTGGATGTCTTTGTAGAACTTTATTAGCAGTCCTATAGTAGTAGCGCTAATTAAAAAGTACTTGAAAATTTTTAAGGCCTGATGTTTCACTTGAATGGTAAGTTTATCCTGTAAAAATATTCTTTTCTTTTTCCATACTTTCTTTTTTACACCAACTTTTTAAACCGAGCATCAATTAATTTCTTAGAATGCGATTTTTTATTCATTTTTGCCAGTAGCTTCGTTGCAACATAAATTTTATTTGTAATTCATGCAAGCAGTTTTTAACAGCATTTCCTTTAACCTAAAGTACTATGGTTTTTGGGTTTTATATTTTGTCACTGCTCGTTTTTTGTTTGTAAGCTATCATACAGACATGACAAAAACTTTAGCACCGAGTGAGTTGTTTCTTGTCTTTGGATATGGCTTACGGTTGGATTTTTCAATTGCGGCATATCTTGTAATCATCCCTTTTTTCTTGGTACTCTTCCGGTCTTTCCTTTCAGAAAGAACAGTTCGTTTAGTTCATAAAACCTATTCTTTTGGACTTGTTTTGTTGATGAATATTCTGCTATTAATAGATTTGTTTTTATACTCATATTGGAACACTCGTTTGGACACTACGTTCATTCGTTACCTGAATACACCGGATTTGATGTTTGCTTCAACATCAACCAACGATCTTATTTTGTTTACTGGTTTAATTGTTGGCTTAACTTTTTTGACATGCTATCTTATAAGTTTCTTTTTTTACAGTGGTGTTAAAAAAATTGAACGAACTCCTCTCTGGGGGATTCCAGTATTAATGTTGTTAATTGGTGCCTTATTATTACCTATGCGTGGCGGATTACAGACCATACCTATCAATCAAGGTAATGTGTATTTCTCGAATACAATGTATGCCAATCATGCAGCTGTAAATTATGCATGGAATTTTATGCATGCCGTAACCAAACAAGTCGATGCTAATGAACATCCTTTTCTTACTTATGAACCTGAGGAGGCTTTAGGTGTTTTAGAATCTCTACGACAACCTCTATTGTCAAAAGACAGTATTATTAATCCAATTTTTAAAACAAAAACTCCCAATATTATTTTTGTAATATGGGAAGGATTTACAGCAAAGGTGGTTGGACCTCTTGGGGGTGATATTGAAATAACTCCAAATTTCAACAGTTTATCAGAAGAAGGGCTTTTGTTTACTAATTTTTACGCAAATGGTGACCGAACAGATAAGGGATTGGTGGCCTTGTTAAGTGGATATTTTCCTCAACCCAAAAAGAGTATCATCAAAATGCCTTTGAAATCTAAAAAACTCCCTTTGATTTCTCAATCATTGAAAGGTTTGGGGTACCATAACTCTTTTTATTATGGTGGTGATTTGAATTTTGCTGATATGAATAACTATCTTTTTGGAAAAGGAATCGACAAAATTTTCGGCTCAGAGATTTTTGAACGCAAAGATTGGAATTCTAAATGGGGTGCACACGACCATATACTTTTTGATCGGATAGCAACAGATTTTAATGAAGCACCTCCAGAAAAACCTTTCTTTAAAACTATATTGACCCTAACCAGTCATGAGCCGTATGAATTTCCTGGAACATATCGTTTTGGAGATGCTTCGGAACTGAATAGATTCAAAAGTTCAATGTCCTATACCGATCAGGCTTTAGGTGATTTTGTCGCATTTGCTAAAACACAAACGTGGTGGGAAAATACAGTAGTCATTATTACTGCCGACCACGGGCATCCGCTTCCTCCTAATCCTTTGGATAATTTCAATGCACCCAGTAGGTTTCATATCCCCATGCTTTGGATTGGGGGAGCTATAGAGGGCAGAGGAACCGTAAACACAAACTTGGGTTCGCAAGTTGACCTTGCGTATACCTTGGTAGATTTATTAGGAGGGGATAATTCAGCTTTTGAATTTGGAACACATCTGTTCAACTCAAGTAAAGAGCATTTTGTACATTATGTTTTCAATCAAGGTTTTGGTGCTATTAATGAATCAGGGTTTATGGTGTATGATTTTATCAGTAAGGATGCAGTGCAGGCATCTGGTTCAAAACAAGAAAGCCTGAAAGCCAACGGAAAAGCTATATTGCAAGCCACATATCAAGATTTCTTGGAAAAGTAAAAACAATTTATGGAAATTAAAACACATCATATTGCAACCCCTAAAACAGCTCGATATACTGCTTATGGAGAGCTAAGTTCAAAAACGAAATACTTCTGGTTTGTATTGCATGGATCCAATATGTTATCTGAACAAATGCTCTATAAATTCAAAGATTTTGACCCTGAAACTCATTTTGTAATCGCTCCAGAAGGTCTATCACGTTTTTATGTGAATGGTTTTGGTGGGGAAGTAGTAGCTTCTTGGATGACCAAGCGCGATCGGTTAGAAGAAATTCATGACTTTTCGGTTTATTGTTCAACCTTGTATGATACCTATGTTCAAAAACTCCCAGATTCTTGCAAGACGATTATTATGGGTTTTTCTCAAGGTGGAGTAACGGCAATGCGCTGGCTACATCATTTGGACGTAACTGTAGATTTTTTAATTCCGTATGCTTGTTGGATTCCTGAGGACATTGATTATTCAACTGCCAAAACTGATTGGAATAAAATTTGTAAAATCTTAACCTATGGATCCGAAGATCAATTTTTGAACGAGAAAAAAATTATTGAAATACAAGAAATCTGTAAGGCTGGTAATCTTGATTTTCACAACGAAATTTATGCTGGGGATCATCGGGTAGATAAAAAGCAGTTGAAAAAGATTTTTAAGCAGTATATTGAACGCTAAAACAAGAACTACATTTATATGGCAGATACTACATTTTGGGATGGATCAGAACAATACTTGTGCGATAAGGAATTAGCGCAAGCATTTCACATAGCACGTACGTTAGGAATGCCCTTACTCATCGAAGGAGAACCGGGAACTGGAAAAACAGAATTACCATTACAGTTTGCTGCTAGTCAACAAACCGAAATGTTTGTATACCCAGCAGGATCGAAAAGTACAGTAGAACAATTTGTTGCCAAATTTGACCATGTAAAATATTTGAGAGATTCACAGATTGAAATCCTCAATGCGCAACGAAATGAGAAAGGTTTAGAAACCAAACTTTCGACCGGTGGAAGAGATACCGAAAATTTATCAGATTATGTTGCTATGGGGCCAGCCGCCAAAGCGTTCAGCACTCCGAACTCCGTATTATTGATCGATGAAATTGATAAAGCTCCTCGCGAGTTTCCAAATGATTTATTATACGCATTGAGTCATCGAAAATTTATTTTACCAGAATCTGGAGAAGTAATAGAAACTTCAGAAAAAGACATGCCAGCCATCGTAATCACTTCCAATCGTGAGCAAGAATTACCAACAGCCTTCAAGGGTCGCTGCATATACCATTACATACAATTTCCTGATGCTGAAAAAATGCGTTTGATTGTTAGCAAGCATCATCCTCAGGTTTCGAATAAAATCGTTGACGCTTCGATGGATATTTTTTATCAACTGCGAAGAATAGGATTGGAACGCTCGCCGACCACACGAGAATTACTAAACTGGCTTCGTTTTATAAAAACGTTTACGACACAAGAAGCACTCTCTAAAATCAATTCCTTAGATGGATTAGGAACATTGATTAAAACTCAAGCTGATTTAGAGCGTGTGCAACGTCAGTTTGGAAATGCTTCCGAACAAAGTTTCGGTACACTAAACTAATCCCATGTTTACAACACTCCCAGAAGCATTCAAAAAATTTGACCTCGCAGTAGATGTACGCGCATTGTTGTTGCTTCAACGAGCAATGGATAAAGGTTTGGTAAGAACTATTGGAGATCTTTTTAACGTATTGCGCACCTTTATTATAAAAGACCCCGAACATATGGGGCCCTATACCAAGGCTTTTTATGCATATTTTTTAGACATTAATATTCGACCCAATGATCGTTTGAACGATGCCATTCTTCGTTCTCAAACTTTTGAGCAGTGGAAGGAAACTAGTTTTGGACGTATGGAGGATGATATAACTCCAGATGAATGGGTCAATCGTTTTTTAGATCAGGTGCATCTAACACATTATGATATTAAAGAAGTATTGGATGGACGTAAGCTTTGGGATAAAGACAACGGAAACTTAGAAGACAATCCAGAGGCCAATAATGATGAAACTCCAAACCGCCCTCTAGACCAAATGGCAGATTACTCTGATTTAACGTTGGAGGAATTGATGCAACGCATGGAAGAGGTAAAGGGACATCAACAAAGTGAACACAGTGGTGGAAGTCATTGGATTGGAACTGGCGGAATTTCTCCGCATGGTCATGGAGGTGCAGCAAAAGATGGAATTCGTGTTGGCGGATCGGGGGGAGGTAAGATGGCTCGAAAAGTTTTAGGAGATTCTAATTTTTTTCCAGTTGATTTGGATGCAATACTAAATGATAATAATATTGACGCAGCTTTAGCCTCTCTTAAAGGAATAGTAGAAGAAACAGCTCAGGAAACTCTAGACGTAAAAGAGACCATTGATAAAGGCTTGGAACGAGGAGGACTGTTCATTCCAGAAATCAAAAACGACACCATCGATAAGCTTCAGGTGTTATTGATTATTGATAACGGAGGATATTCGATGCATCCTTATATTAAATCTGTTCAAACTTTGTTTCGGAAAATGAAAACACGTTTTGCACACGATCTTGAAACCTATTATTTTCACAATACAGTATATCGACAAGTTTTTAGTGACTCCCAACGGCGAAAACCACTTCCCATTGAACGTATTTTGTCAAAAGACCCTAATTATCATGTTTTTTTTATTGGTGATGCAGCTATGGCTCCCTACGAATTAGATCGAGCTAGCTTAAACACCTACTCTGAAATTAAAGAACACTTTAAGAAAGTTGCTTGGTTGAATCCTGAACCAGTTCGCTATTGGAATGGAACTCTTTCTACTCAAATCATAAAAGAATTACTCCCGATGTATCCTTTAACCCCTAAAGGAATAGAACAAGCCGTTTTGGAAATGAATAGAAAAAAGTAAATGCTTTAGTGCTCCTAAAAAAACAAATTGAAAGCGATAATTTTCTTTTTTTAAAGGCACAATTAACTGCTTCTTAGTCAATATTTAAATCAAAAAAAGAGTCAATATTCTCGCCCCATAAAAAAAATAGGCAAAAAGTTGTAGAAAAGTAATTTTTAAATAAAAAAATTTATAAATTTGCACCTCTTAAAACATTAAAGAAAAACCTGTATTATGGCTAAAGAAACATTTGATCGGTCAAAACCCCACTTAAATATTGGAACCATCGGTCACGTAGATCACGGTAAAACTACACTCACTGCTGCAATTACTAAAGTATTGTCAGACGCGGGATTCTCTGAAGCGAGAAGTTTTGACCAAATCGACAACGCTCCTGAAGAAAAAGAGCGTGGTATTACTATCAACACATCACACGTTGAGTATCAAACAGAAAATCGTCATTACGCTCACGTTGACTGTCCAGGTCACGCCGATTACGTAAAGAACATGGTTACTGGTGCTGCTCAAATGGACGGAGCAATTCTTGTAGTTGCTGCAACAGATGGACCAATGCCTCAGACTAGAGAGCACATCCTTTTAGGACGTCAGGTTGGTGTACCTCGTATTGTTGTGTTTCTTAACAAAGTCGACATGGTTGACGATGAAGAACTTTTAGAATTAGTTGATATGGAAGTAAGAGAATTACTTTCTTTCTACGATTACGATGGAGATAATACTCCTGTAGTTCAAGGTTCTGCTCTTGGAGCTCTTAACGGAGAACAAAAATGGGTAGATACTGTATTGAGCTTAATGTCTGAAGTAGATCAATGGATCGAGCTTCCTAAGCGTGATGTAGAAAAAGACGCATTAATGCCAGTTGAAGATGTATTCTCAATTACTGGTCGTGGTACTGTTGCTACGGGTCGTATTGAAACAGGTGTATTTAACTCCGGAGACGAAGTTGATATCATCGGTATGGGTGCTGAAAAACTGAAGTCTACAGTAACTGGAGTTGAAATGTTTAGAAAAATATTAGACCGAGGTGAAGCTGGAGATAACGTTGGTATCCTTCTAAGAGGTATCGAGAAAACGGATATCAAAAGAGGTATGGTAATCTGTAAGCCAGGTTCTGTAACTCCACATGCTAAATTCAAAGCAGAGGTATACGTTCTTAAAAAAGAAGAAGGTGGACGTCACACTCCATTCCACAATAACTATCGTCCACAGTTTTACGTACGTACTACTGATGTTACAGGAAACATTTCTCTTCCTGATGGCGTAGAGATGGTTATGCCTGGAGATAACTTAACAATCCATGTAGATCTAATCAGCCCAATCGCTTTAAGCCTTGGACTTCGTTTTGCTATCCGTGAAGGTGGTAGAACTGTAGGTGCTGGTCAGGTTACAGAGATTTTAGACTAAGAAAAAAGTTTTTAAATTGATTCAATAAGGTGTCCGTCTATGACGGACGCCTTTTGTGTCAAATAAAAACGGGTTTAGCTCAGTTGGTAGAGCACTGGTCTCCAAAACCAGGTGTCGGGAGTTCGAGCCTCTCAACCCGTGCATTAATAATAATAGCATCCGATGTCAGCAATTATATCCTATATAAAAGAGTCTTTTGAAGAATTAACTAACAATGTTTCGTGGACACCACGTGCAGAATTGCAACGTCTTACGGTAGTTGTTCTTGTTTTTTCACTCCTTTTCTCGTTAGCTATTTGGGGTGCAGATACTGTACTGTCAAGAGTTATTTCTGTTTACTTTAACTTAATCAACGGATAGATGTCTGAAGTAAGCGAGAAAAAATGGTACGTTGTTCGTGCGGTAAGTGGTCAAGAAGCTAAAATCAAAGATTATATAGCTTCTGAGATTTCTCGTTTGGGCTATGATCATCACCTTGAAGACATCTTAGTTCCAACTGAAAAAGTTGTTCAAATCCGTAACGGAAAAAAGATCAATAAAGAAAAAGTATATTTCCCCGGTTATATCATGGTAAAGGCAGATTTGGTAGGTGAGATTCCTCACATCATCAAGTCGGTTACTAATGTCATAGGATTTTTAGGTGAAACTAAAGGTGGAGAACCAGTTCCTTTAAGATCATCTGAGGTTAGCAGAATGCTAGGTAAGGTAGACGAACTTGCTCTTACAGAAGAGTATACTGCTATACCGTATTCGTCTGGTGAAACAATCAAAGTTGTTGATGGACCGTTTAACGGATTCACAGGAACAATCGAGACTGTAAATGAAGAAAAACGTAAACTTGAAGTAATGGTTAAGATTTTCGGAAGAAAAACGCCATTAGAATTAAGTTATATGCAAGTAGAGAAAATTTAAATGTTACATATATATCGAATCGTTTAGAGCTTCCACTCTAAATTATTCTTAATCGTAAATTGAAACAATGGCAAAAGAAGTAGACAAGCTAGTCAAATTACAAGTAAGGGGAGGTGCAGCGAATCCGTCGCCACCGGTTGGACCCGCGCTAGGTGCTGCAGGGGTTAATATCATGGAGTTTTGTAAGCAGTTTAATGCTAGAACTCAAGATAAGCCTGGTAAAGTTTTACCAGTCGTAATCTCTGTATATAAAGATAAGTCTTTTGACTTTATCATTAAAACACCTCCAGCGGCCATTCAATTGATGGAAGCAGCTAAAGCCAAGAAAGGTTCAGGCGAACCCAATAGAGTAAAAGTTGCGACAGTATCTTGGGACCAAATTAAAGTAATTGCTGAGGACAAAATGCAAGATTTAAATGCATTTACAATCGAATCGGCAATGAAAATGGTTGCGGGAACCGCACGATCTATGGGCTTCACTGTATCAGGAGGAGAGTCCCCTTTTTAATTTTATAAAGAAAGAAAATGGCACGACTTACAAAAAATCAAAAAGAGTCAAGAGCAAAAGTAGAGGCAAATAAAATCTACTCTCTTGAAGAAGCTTCCGCATTAGTGAAAGAAATTACTAATGTAAAGTTTGACGCTTCTGTTGACTTAGCTATTCGTTTAGGAGTTGATCCTCGAAAAGCTAATCAAATGGTTCGTGGAGTAGTAACCCTTCCGCACGGTACTGGAAAAAATGTTCGAGTACTAGCCTTAGTAACTCCTGATAAGGAAGCTGAAGCATTAGAAGGTGGAGCTGACTTTGTTGGACTGGATGAATATTTACAAAAAATCAAAGACGGTTGGACCGATGTTGATGTAATTGTTACTATGCCTAGTGTAATGGGTAAATTAGGTCCTTTAGGACGTGTATTAGGCCCACGTGGTTTGATGCCAAACCCAAAGACTGGTACAGTAACTATGGACATTAAGAAAGCTGTTAGCGATGTAAAAGGAGGTAAGATTGATTTTAAAGTTGATAAAACTGGAATCATTCATGCTTCTGTTGGTAAATCTTCATTTGCTGCTGACAAGATTATGGAAAACGCATCTGAACTGTTGAATACAGTTATGAAGCTTAAACCATCTACGACCAAAGGAATCTATGTGAAAAGCATTTTTATGTCTAGCACAATGAGTCCTAGTATTTCAATTGACACTAAAATCGCTTAAGATTTTTTAAAACTAATTCGAATGACAAGAGAAGAAAAATCGCAAGTAATTGAAAAGCTAACCGCTGAGCTGTCTGAAGCTAAAACTTTGTATCTAACCGATACTGCAGGTTTAAATGCTAAAGATACTTCTGCGCTTAGACGTGCTTGTTTTAAGGCCGATATTAGATTATCAGTAGTTAAGAATACGCTTTTACTAAAAGCTATGGAAGCTTCTGATAAAGAATTCGGTGACTTAAAAGAAGTTTTAAAAGGGAATACGTCCTTAATGTTTTCTGAAGCTGGAAATGCTCCTGCAAAAGTAATCAAAGATTTTCGCAAGAAATCTGACAAACCTGTATTGAAAGGCGCTTATATTGAAGAGTCTGTATACATCGGGGATGATCAAATTGATGCTTTAGTGGCAATCAAATCCAAAGAAGAACTTATTGGAGATATTATTACCTTATTACAATCGCCTGCTAAGAATGTTATTTCTGGACTTAAGTCTAGCGGTGGCCAACTAGCTGGTATATTGAAAACCCTATCAGAACGTTAGTCTGATAAAAATTTGTGTACGCACTCAACTAAATAATTATTTAAATTAAATTTCTAAACTATACAAAATGGCAGATTTAAAAGAATTCGCAGAACAACTAGTTAATTTAACAGTAAAAGAAGTTAATGAATTAGCTACTATTTTAAAAGATGAGTATGGTATCGAGCCAGCAGCAGCAGCAGTTGCTATGGCAGGTCCAGCAGCAGGTGGAGGAGATGCAGCTGAAGAGCAAACAGAATTTACTGTTGTTCTTAAAGCAGCAGGAGCTTCTAAATTAGCAGTTGTAAAACTTGTTAAAGAACTTACTGGTCTTGGTCTTAAAGAGGCAAAAGGTTTAGTGGATAGCGCACCAGCTAATGTAAAAGAAGCGGTGTCTAAAGACGAAGCTGAAGGTTTAAAAACCTCTTTAGAAGAAGCAGGAGCTGAGGTTGAAGTTAAGTAATTCGCCCACCCTAAATAAATAAGGTTATTGCCTCTGGATTTTGTCCAGAGGCTTTAACCCTTTTATAGTTTATAGACACCCCTAGTCTTGAATCGCTGTTGAAATTAATATAAAACCACTCCTGATGCCGAGTATATTAAAGAATAGAGTAAATTTCGCTTCTGCCAAGAAGACCCCTCAATATCCAGATTTTCTAGATATTCAAATTAAATCTTTTCAAGATTTCTTTCAACTCGAGACCAAATCTGCTGAACGAGCAGAAGAAGGTCTTTTCAATACTTTCAAAGAAAACTTTCCAATTACCGATACGCGTAATCAGTTTGTTTTAGAATTTATTGATTATTTCGTTGATCCACCACGTTACTCTATACAAGAGTGTATCGAGAGAGGATTAACACATTCTGTTCCCCTAAAGGCACGTTTGAAATTATATTGTACAGATCCTGAACATGAAGATTTCGAAACAATTGTACAAGACGTATTCTTGGGTACAATTCCTTACATGACACCAAGTGGTACTTTCGTAATCAACGGAGCTGAGCGTATTGTTGTTTCTCAGTTACACCGTTCACCAGGTGTATTCTTTGGTCAGTCATTCCACGCAAACGGTACTAAATTGTACTCTGCACGTGTTATACCTTTCAAAGGTTCTTGGATTGAATTTGCGACAGACATTAATAATGTGATGTACGCTTATATTGATCGTAAGAAAAAATTACCAGTAACTACACTTTTCCGTGCAATCGGATATGAAAGTGATAAAGATATTCTTGAAATATTTGATCTTGCTGAAGAGATCAAAGTTTCAAAAACCGCTCTTAAGAAAATTCTTGGGCGTAAACTAGCGGCTCGTGTATTGAATACATGGCACGAAGATTTTGTTGATGAAGATACAGGAGAAGTTATCTCTATTGAACGTAACGAAATCATCATCGATCGTGATACCGTTATTGAAAAAGACCACATTGAAGAAATTCTTGAAGCTAGTGTGAAAACTATTTTATTACATAAAGAAGACGCCCATATGTCTGATTATGCAATTATTCACAATACACTTCAAAAAGATCCAACCAACTCTGAAAAAGAAGCGGTTGAACATATATACCGTCAATTAAGAAATGCTGAGCCGCCAGATGAAGAGACTGCTCGTGGAATTATTGACAAGTTGTTTTTCTCGGACCAACGTTATAACCTTGGAGAGGTTGGACGTTACCGAATGAATAAAAAGTTAGGAAACAACGAAGGAATGGATAAGCTTGTTTTAACCAAACAAGACATCATTACTATTGTTAAGTATTTAATTGAATTGATCAATTCGAAAGCAGAGATCGATGATATTGATCACTTATCTAACCGTCGTGTTCGTACTGTAGGAGAACAACTTTCTTCACAGTTTGGTGTTGGTTTAGCTCGTATGGCTCGAACAATTCGTGAACGAATGAATGTTCGTGATAACGAAGTGTTTACACCGATTGACTTGATCAATGCAAAAACATTATCCTCCGTAATCAACACTTTCTTCGGAACAAACCAGTTGTCTCAGTTTATGGATCAAACAAATCCTTTAGCTGAAATTACACATAAGAGACGTCTATCGGCTCTAGGACCAGGTGGACTTTCAAGAGAGCGTGCTGGTTTTGAAGTACGAGATGTACATTATACTCATTACGGACGTTTATGTCCTATTGAAACACCTGAAGGACCAAACATTGGTTTGATTTCTTCGCTTGGTGTTTTTGCTAAAGTAAATAACCTTGGATTTATTGAAACTCCATACCGTAAAGTAACGGATGGGAAAATCAATCTTGAGGAAACCATTTATTTAAGTGCAGAAGAAGAAGAAAGCAAATTAATTGCTCAGGCGAATATTCCTTTCGATGAAGAAGGAAATATTACCGTTGATAAAATTATTGCTCGTCAGGAAGCTGATTACCCAGTAATTGACCCTACAAATGTGGATTACACAGATGTAGCTCCGAATCAAATTGCTTCGATCTCGGCATCTTTAATTCCATTCTTGGAACATGATGATGCAAACCGTGCTTTGATGGGATCAAACATGATGCGTCAGGCCGTTCCTTTATTGCGTCCTGAATCTCCGATTGTTGGTACAGGTCTTGAGCGTCAAGTAGCTTCAGATTCTAGAGTACTGATCAATGCTGAAGGCAACGGAGTTGTAGAGTATGTTGATGCAGATAAAATTACAATCAAATACGATCTTACTGAAGAAGAGCAATTGGTGCGTTTCGAAAGTGATACGAAAAGTTATAACCTAATTAAGTTTAGAAAAACCAATCAAGGTACTTGTATCAATCTAAAACCGATTGTTAAAAAAGGAGACCACGTTAAATTAGGTCAAGTTCTTTCACAAGGATATGCTACTCAAGATGGGGAGCTTGCTTTAGGTAGAAACATGAAAGTAGCCTTTATGCCTTGGAAAGGGTATAACTTTGAGGATGCGATTGTGATTTCTGAACGTGTTGTTCGTGAAGATGTATTTACATCAATTCATATTGATGAGTATTCTTTAGATGTTCGTGATACAAAACTAGGTTCGGAAGAACTTACAAACGATATCCCGAACGTAAGTGAAGAAGCTACAAAAGATCTTGATGAATTCGGAATGATTCGTATCGGTGCGGAAGTTAATCCTGGAGATATATTAATTGGAAAAATTACTCCAAAAGGAGAATCTGATCCAACACCAGAAGAAAAACTTTTACGTGCAATATTTGGAGATAAAGCTGGAGATGTAAAAGATGCTTCATTAAAAGCACCACCATCATTACATGGTGTTGTTATTGATAAAAAGTTATTTACACGTTCAGTAAAAGATAAACGTAAGAGAAATCAAGACAAGCAAGAATTGGAAGAGTTAGAAGACCAATTCGATCTTAAATTTGATGATCTTCGTTCGGTTATGGTGGAAAAATTATTTACCATCGTAAACGGAAAAACATGTCAGGGAGTACAAAATGACTTGGGTGAAGAGATTTTGCCAAAAGGTAAAAAATATACCTTAAAGATGCTTACGGCTGTAGAAGACTACACACACTTAACTAAAGGTGTATGGACTACTACTGCAGCTATCAACGCATTAATTGCAGATTTAATTCACAACTATAAGATTAAAGAGAACGATCTTCAAGGAGCACTTCGTCGTGAGAAATTTACGATCAGTGTTGGAGATGAACTTCCAGCTGGAATCAAACGTTTAGCAAAAGTTTATATTGCTAAGAAACGTAAGCTGAAAGTAGGAGATAAGATGGCGGGACGTCACGGAAATAAAGGTATCGTTGCACGTATTGTACGTCACGAAGAAATGCCTTTCCTCGAAGACGGAACCCCAGTTGATATTGTTCTAAACCCACTTGGAGTACCTTCTCGTATGAATATTGGCCAGATTTATGAAACTGTTCTTGGATGGGCAGGTCAAAAGTTAGACCAGAAATACGCTACACCAATTTTTGATGGAGCTAGTGCTGGCCAAATTGATGCACTAACCGATGAAGCTGGAATTCCAAGATACGGACATACGTATCTATACGATGGTGGAACAGGAGAACGTTTTGATCAACCGGCTACAGTAGGTGTTATTTACATGCTGAAACTTGGTCACATGGTTGACGACAAAATGCACTCACGTTCTATCGGACCATACTCACTTATTACGCAACAGCCTCTTGGAGGAAAAGCACAGTTTGGAGGTCAACGTTTTGGAGAGATGGAAGTATGGGCATTAGAGGCATATGGAGCTTCTAGTACGCTACAAGAAATCTTAACCGTTAAGTCGGATGATGTTGTAGGTAGAGCAAAAACATACGAAGCGATTGTAAAAGGAGATACCCTCCCGGAACCAGGTTTACCTGAATCGTTCAACGTATTGATGCATGAATTGAAAGGTCTAGGTCTTGATATTCGTTTGGAAGAATAAGTAGAGAAGTTCACTTCTTTTATAATCATTATAAAAAATAATAACAGGTAGTTATGGCAAGAAATAACGAAATTGTTACTCAAAAAAAATTCAATAAAATTTCTATTGGATTATCTTCTCCTGAAGTAATTTTAGGAAGCTCTCGCGGAGAAGTTTTAAAACCTGAAACCATCAATTATCGTACGCACAAGCCGGAACGTGATGGTCTTTTCTGTGAGCGTATTTTCGGTCCAGTAAAAGATTTTGAATGTGCTTGTGGTAAGTACAAAAGAATCCGATACAAAGGAATCGTTTGTGACCGATGTGGTGTTGAAGTTACCGAAAAGAAAGTGCGAAGAGATCGTGTTGGACACATCAACTTAGTTGTTCCTGTTGCACACATCTGGTACTTCCGTTCTTTACCAAACAAAATTGGATACCTTCTTGGATTACCTTCTAAGAAACTCGACATGATCATCTATTATGAGCGTTATGTTGTAATTCAAGCTGGTGATGCTAAGAATGAAGAAGGAGAATCGCTTCAGAAAATGGATTTCCTTACGGAAGAAGAGTACTTAAATGCTCTTGAAAAACTACCGATTGAAAACCAGTATCTTGATGCTACAGATCCTACCAAATTCATTGCGAAAATGGGAGCTGAATGTTTGATCGACTTACTTTCTAGAATCAATTTAGAAGAACTTTCTTACGAATTACGTCACAAAGCAAATAACGAAACATCTAAGCAACGTAAGACGGAGGCTCTTAAGAGACTTCAGGTTGTTGAGGCATTCCGTGATGCGAATTTGCGCAATGAAAATCTTCCAGAATGGATGATCATCAAAGCAGTACCTGTAATTCCACCAGAATTACGTCCTTTAGTTCCATTGGATGGGGGCCGTTTTGCAACATCGGATTTAAATGATCTTTACCGTCGTGTAATTATTCGTAATAATCGTTTGAAGCGTTTGGTTGAAATTAAAGCACCAGAAGTAATCTTAAGAAACGAGAAGCGAATGCTTCAAGAATCTGTAGATTCTTTATTTGATAATACAAGAAAATCTTCGGCTGTAAAAACAGATTCGAATCGCCCTCTAAAATCACTTTCAGATTCATTGAAAGGAAAACAAGGTCGTTTCCGTCAAAACTTACTTGGAAAGCGTGTTGATTATTCAGCTCGTTCGGTAATTGTTGTTGGACCTGAATTGAAATTATTTGAATGTGGTCTTCCAAAAGATATGGCTGCGGAATTATACAAGCCTTTCATTACACGTAAATTAATTGAGCGTGGAATTGTAAAGACAGTAAAATCAGCTAAGAAAATTATAGACCGCAAAGAGCCTGTTGTTTGGGATATCTTAGAAAGTGTATTGAAAGGTCATCCGGTACTATTGAACCGTGCCCCTACATTACACCGTTTAGGTATTCAAGCATTCCAACCGAAATTAATCGAAGGAAAAGCAATTCAATTGCATCCTTTGGTTTGTACAGCATTTAATGCCGATTTCGATGGAGATCAAATGGCGGTTCATTTACCATTAGGACCTGAGGCTATTTTAGAGTCACAGTTACTAATGCTTGCTTCTCACAACATTCTAAACCCTGCGAACGGATCACCAGTAACGGTACCTTCTCAGGATATGGTCTTGGGATTATACTATATGACTAAAGCACGAGTTTCTACTCCAGAGCACAAAGTAATAGGAGAAGGACTTACTTTTTACTCAGTAGAAGAAGTACATATAGCATACAACGAAGAACGTGTAGACCTAAATGCTACTATCAAAATTAGAGCAAAAGATTTCAATGAAGAAGGTGTTATCGAATACCAAATCATCGATACTACAGTTGGACGTGTACTATTTAATGAAGTAGTTCCTGAAAATGCAGGTTTCTTTAATGAAGTTCTTACTAAGAAAAACCTTCGGGAGATTATTGGTAAAATTCTTAAAGTTACTGGTGTTCCAGAAACGGCTGCATTCTTAGATAAAATCAAAAGTATGGGATATGGTTTTGCCTTCAAAGGTGGACTATCCTTTAGTTTAGGTGATATTATCATTCCACCAGAAAAGCAACCTTTGATTGACGAAGCAAACAAGCTTGTCGATAGTATCAAAGGGAACTATAACATGGGTCTGATTACCAATAACGAACGTTACAATCAGATCATTGATATTTGGACCAACACCAATTCACGCTTAACAAACTTAGCGATGAAGAGAATTAGTGAAGACCAACAAGGATTTAACTCAGTGTATATGATGTTAGACTCTGGAGCTCGTGGATCTAAAGAACAGATTCGTCAGTTAACCGGAATGCGTGGTTTGATGGCTAAGCCGAAAAAATCAACTTCTGGAGGTGGAGAAATTATTGAAAATCCAATTCTTTCTAACTTTAAAGAAGGTCTATCGATCTTAGAATATTTTATTTCTACGCACGGTGCACGTAAAGGATTAGCGGATACCGCTCTTAAAACTGCTGATGCAGGATACCTAACTCGTCGTTTGGTTGACGTTTCTCAAGATGTAATCATCAACATAGTTGATTGTGGAACATTACGAGGAATTGATGTTAAGCCGTTACGTAAAAATGAAGAAATCGTTGAACCTATTTCGGATCGTATCCGAGGTAGAGTTGCTTTGTTCGATGTAATCAATCCATTGGATGGGGAGGTTATTGTTGAAGAAGGACATGAAATTACTGATTTAGTAGCTGATCGTATCGATCACCTACCAATCGAATCTGTTGAAGTTCGTTCTCCGCTTACTTGTGAAGCGAAGAAGGGCGTTTGTGTATCTTGTTATGGTCGTAACCTTGCTACTGGTAAAATGGTGCAAAAAGGGGAAGCTGTAGGGGTAGTTGCTGCGCAATCAATTGGAGAGCCAGGAACTCAGTTAACACTAAGAACATTCCACGTAGGTGGGGTAGCAGGTGGTAGTTCTCAAGAGAACGAACTACGTGTGAAATTCAATGGTGTTGGTGAAATCGAAGATCTCAAAACAGTTAAAGGAAAAGATGCTGAAGGAAACGAAATCAATATTGTGATTTCTAGAACTTCGGAAATCAAATTGGTAGACAAGAAAACGAAAGTTGTTTTGAGCACCAATAACATTCCTTACGGTTCAACTTTGATGATTAAAAACGGAAGTACCGTTAAGAAAGATGACTTGATTTGTCAATGGGATCCTTTCAACGGTGTAATCGTTTCTGAATTTACAGGTAAAATTGTTTATGAAAATATAGAACAAGGAGTAACTTATCAAGTTGAAATTGATGAGCAAACTGGTTTCCAAGAGAAAGTAATTTCTGAATCTAGAAACAAAAAAGTAATACCTACTTTATTGATTCAAGATAAAAAAGGAACTGTACTCCGTTCGTATAACCTACCCGTAGGTGCACACATCATGGTTGATGATAATGAACAAATAGAAGAAGGTAAAATCTTGGTGAAAATTCCAAGAAAATCTGCTCGTTCAGGGGATATTACAGGAGGTTTACCTCGTGTAACCGAGCTTTTCGAAGCACGTAACCCCTCAAATCCAGCTGTAGTTTCTGAGGTTGATGGAGTTGTTTCTTTTGGTAAAATAAAAAGAGGTAACCGCGAAATCATCGTAGAATCTAAATTTGGTGACATCAGAAAATATCTTGTTAAATTATCTAGTCAGATCTTAGTTCAAGAAAATGATTTCGTAAAAGCAGGTATGCCGTTATCAGATGGTTCTATTACACCTATCGACATCTTAAAAATTAAAGGCCCATCGGCTGTTCAGCAATACCTAGTAAACGAAGTACAAGAAGTATATCGATTACAAGGTGTGAAGATTAACGATAAGCATTTTGAGGTAGTAGTACGTCAAATGATGCGTAAAGTTAAAATCAACGATCCAGGAGATACAATTTTCTTAGAAAATCAATTGATTCATAAATTCGACTTCATTACTGAAAACGATAACTTATTCGGGAAGAAAGTTGTTGAAGAAGCAGGAGATTCTGAGAACTTGAAAGAAGGACAATTGATTACTTCAAGAGACCTTAGAGATGAGAACTCAATTCTTAAAAGAGAAGGAAAAGCATTAGTTGTTGCACGTGATGCAAATTCTGCTACTGCTACACCAGAACTTCAAGGAATTACAAGAGCTTCGCTTCAAACGAAATCGTTTATCTCTGCTGCATCCTTCCAAGAGACTACTAAAGTCTTGAATGAAGCTGCTGTTAATGGTAAAGTTGATACGCTAGAAGGCTTGAAAGAAAATGTAATTGTTGGACACAAAATTCCAGCAGGTACAGGTCTTAGAGAATACAATGACATCATTGTAGGTTCTAAAGAAGAATATTCAAGTTTGTTGATTAACAAAGAAGAAACCGAAGTAGAAGCATAAGTTATGAGTGATTCAAAGACAGAAGAACAAAAAATCAACATCGAATTAGATGAAGCTACGGCAGAGGGAACGTATTCCAACCTAGCCATCATCAACCATTCGGTATCTGAGTTTATCGTTGACTTTATTTCAATGATGCCTGGAGCTCCAAAAGCTAAGGTTAAGTCTAGAATTATTTTGACACCACAGCATGCCAAGAGATTACAAAAGGCGTTGAGTGAAAATATTCAACGTTTTGAAAATGCAAACGGAGAAATTCAATTTCAAGAACAACCTCCAATTCCATTAAATTTTGGCCCTACTGGGGAAGCATAAAAATCAATCCTCGACAGCAATGTCGAGGATTTTTTATTTCCAATCACTTCAGGGTATATTTTCCATACATTGATCTCACCTTAAAAATTACTACATTAGTAAAAACTAATTTTATGGCTGATTCAACTTTTAAAAGCTTCAGGGAATTCTACCCTTTTTATTTATCGGAACACAAAAATAAAACCAGTCGTATTTTACACTTTATAGGTGCTTTTTTGGTTCTTGGTCTTTTAGTTTTTCTTCTCCTAGCACAAAAAGAAGCTCGCTTTTGGATCGCACTTCCCTTAACCGGTTACGGATTTGCTTGGGTAGGACATGCGTTCTTTGAGAAAAACAAACCCGCTACTTTCAAACATCCGTTGTGGAGCTTACGGGGCGATTTTACCATGTTCTTCGATATTCTCAGAGGCAAACGTGGTTTTGATGCTACAAAGGACTAAGATTTGACTTAAAGGGTAATTTTGATTTGAAAATTAAATTAAAAAAAGCTTCAATAAAAGATCAATCGGAGCTTGCTGCGTTGTGTGTAGAATCCTATTCTCAAACCTATCATGATCATTGGGGAGAAGGTGGTCTAGTATGGTATTTAGAAAGAGAGTTTGGAGCCAAAAGGATTGCACTTGATTTATCCTCAAACAACATAACCTACTATTTTATTGAGTTCCAAGGAGAGCAGATTGGCTTTATCAAGATCAGTACTAGTTTTTCTATTTCTGGAATTGAAAATGCAATTGAATTGGATAAGTTTTATATCCTTCCTCAATATACCGGATTAGGTATTGGAAACTCAGCTTTTGAAATACTTCTCAAAGCACCACAATTTCAAGGAAAAGAATCCTTGATTTTATCTGTAATTGATACGAATGTCAAAGCAATTCGATTCTATGAAAAACTAGGGTTTTACTTTCACAGTAAAACCAGACTCAATCTTCCTTATTTTAAAGAAGAATTAAAAGGAATGCATCGGATGGTTAAAGCGTTGGATTAAATGACATCAATACCCTAACTTCTAAAATTCCGAAGTCAAATGAAACTTAACTGATGGATATTTCTGTTGTGTCATTTGAAGAGAAAAACTAGAATCTGCTAAAAACACCATTTGACCTTGTTTGTCCGTAGCTAAGAACCTTTGTTTTACGCGTCTGAAGTCTGCAAATTCTTGATTTTTTGGATCGGAGGGTTCAACCCAACAAGCCTTAAAAACATTGAGGTTTTCATAAGAACAGATCGCACCGTACTCATGTTCTAAACGGTATTGGATTACCTCAAATTGTAGTGCTCCAACGGTTCCGATTATTTTACGATTATTCATTGACATGGTAAACAACTGCGCAACACCCTCATCCATCAACTGATCGATTCCTTTGTTCAACTGTTTCGATTTCATCGGATCTGCATTGTTGATGTATCGGAAGTGCTCAGGAGAAAAGCTTGGGATCCCTTTGAAGTGTATTTGTTCTCCAGAAGTTAAGGAGTCCCCAATTTTAAAATTCCCAGTATCATGTAACCCGACAATATCTCCGGGAAAAGAAATGTCAACAATCTCTTTTCGTTCAGCAAAAAAGGCATTGGGACTTGAGAATTTTACTTTTTTGTTATTTCGAACATGGAGGTAAGGTGTGTTCCGTTCAAAAGTGCCAGAAACGATTTTAATGAAAGCTAAGCGATCTCGGTGATTGGGATCCATATTGGCGTGTATTTTAAAAACAAAACCGCTAAAAGCTTTCTCATCGGGTTTGATCAAACGCTCTTCTGCCTGTTTTTCTAAGGGAGCAGGGGCAATGTCAATGAAACAATCCAATAGCTCTTGCACGCCAAAATTATTTAAAGCAGAGCCAAAGAACACAGGTTGTAAGGTTCCTGCTAAATATTCTTCTTGCGAAAAAGGAGGGTATACACCATCGACTAAATCCAATTCCTCCTTAAGGGTTTCGAGTGAAGCAGAACCAATCAGGCGCTCTAGTTCCGAATCTTCAAGTGAGTCAAAAGAAACGGTATTGTTTTTAGATTGTTTGTCGTCTTCCAAAAACAGTTTTGCATTTTTATTCCAGATGTTATAAATTCCTTTAAAATCATAGCCCATTCCAATTGGGTGGGAGAGTGGGGTAACTCGTAAGCCTAACTTTGCTTCGATCTCGTCCAATAAGTCAAACGAATCTTTTCCTTCACGGTCCAACTTGTTGATGAATACAATGATCGGAATACTTCTCATGCGACACACTTCAACCAGTTTTTCGGTTTGTTCTTCCACTCCTTTGGCAACATCGACAACAACAATGACACTGTCAACGGCAGTTAGTGTTCTGAAGGTGTCTTCTGCAAAATCCTTGTGACCGGGTGTGTCAAGGATGTTTATCTTTTTGTCTTTATATATAAATGCAAGAACCGAAGTTGCAACCGAGATTCCTCTCTGACGTTCGATTTCCATAAAATCACTCGTAGCCCCTTTTTTGATCTTATTCGATTTTACAGCCCCAGCTTCCTGAATAGCGCCTCCAAAAAGGAGTAGTTTTTCAGTCAGTGTAGTTTTACCAGCATCGGGATGTGAAATAATTCCAAAGGTTCTCCTTCTTGCGATTTCTTCTAAAAACATGAATCTAATTTTGCCCAAAAATACAAATATATATAGGAAGTGTGTTTCATTTCAAACTAGGTTTTTGATAAATTAATTTTGTAATTTTGACAAGCATGGAAGAAGAAAAAGTTATCCTAGTTAACTCGAATGACGAACCGATTGGATTGATGCCTAAAATGGAAGCCCATGAGAAAGCATTATTACATCGTGCCTTTTCGGTTTTTGTAATCAATAGCAACAACGAACTGATGCTGCAGCAACGAGCGCTTCAGAAATACCACTCACCGGGCTTGTGGACCAACACTTGTTGTAGTCACCAGCGCGACGGAGAAGAGAATATTGAAGCTGGCCTTCGAAGACTTCAAGAAGAAATGGGTTTTGAAACCCCATTAGAATACCTATTCAATTTTATTTACAAAGCTCCTTTTGATAATGGTCTTACTGAGCACGAACTTGATCATGTAATGTTAGGACGCTACGAAGGTGAGCCTTCAATAAACCCAGAAGAAGTTGCTTCTTGGAAATGGATGGATATCGATCTGATTCATGCCGATTTAATTAATAATCCAGCTGACTATACCGTTTGGTTTGCGATTATTTTTGATCGTTTTTACAACCATTTAAAAGAAAACTCATGAAGGTTACCGTAAGTAGAAAAGCCCATTTTAATGCTGCACACCGCTTGTATCGAAAAGATTGGTCCGATGAACAGAATGATGCCATTTTTGGCAAATGCTCCAATCCTAATTTTCATGGACACAATTACGAACTGATTGTAAGTGTAACGGGTCCTATTGACCCAAATACGGGCTATGTGATGGATATGAAAGTTCTGAAAGATTATATTAAATCCGAAGTTGAAGATGCCTTCGATCACAAGAATCTGAACATCGAAGTACCTGAATTTGCGGATACAATTCCTACGGCAGAGAATATTGTTGTAGTTATTTATAACAAACTAAAAAAGATACTTACTAGCGAACAAAGCATGGAGGTTGTTCTTTATGAAACGCCTAGAAATTTTGTTACTTATTCCGAAAATTTATGAGTTTAAAAGTAGGAGATCGAATCCCACATTTTGAATTGCTAAACCAGCATGGTGAGCTTTTTAATAGCGAAACCGTGTTAGGCGTCAAACCCCTTGTAGTTTATTTCTACCCAAAAGATGAAACGCCCGGATGTACAGCCGAAGCATGTAGTTTTAGAGATCACTACGAAGAGTTTTTAGATTTGGGTGCAGAAGTAATCGGAATCAGTTCCGATGGTGTTAAAAGTCATCAGAAATTTGCTGCGCGCCACAAGCTTCCTTTTGTTTTATTGTCAGATTCAAAGAAGAAAGTTCAGCGCTTATTTAAGTTGCCAAAAATACTCTTCGGTCTGTATACCAAGCGGATAACCTTTGTAATCGACAAAACAGGATTGGTGTCTTATGTGCATAGCAGTCTTATGCCCGACACCCATATAAAGAAGGCGTTACAGCAATTGAAGTAATTAAAAGTATTGACTTGCTGTTTCTGTGATTTGATATGGATGCGCAGCTCAAAAATCAAAATAATTTTCAATACCTTTACCAAAAATAAACAAGCATTATGGCTAGTAAAAAACAACTAAAGAAAGATATCAATAATAGCGTTGGTGCTTTGATCGAAGAAATCTACGTGTGGGAGCTAATGAATCCTAAAGGTGATTTTAAGAAAAGCGAAAAACTAATTGACGAAGCAATCGTATTATTCGATGAATTGATCATGAAAATTCACGATTACGCTGAGGGTACTTCTGCTAAGAAGCACTTCAATTCAATCATTGAAGAGTTAAACGCAACAACTGCATCTATTTCAGAAAAGATTACGAAGCTTAAATAAGCTAATTACTCTTTAACTTCTTTTAAAGAAGCAAGATATGAACTAAGCTCGACCCCATAGGTTGAGCTTTTTACGTTTTCGGACATTTTGCTGTACAGGCTATCTAAGAATTTTGGATTCGCATCATTAACCTCATAAGCACCAATATAGGCAGCAACTTCCTTGTCCGCATGATTGTTTGCATAGTTCAGAGCAAATAGGTAACGTCGTCTTAATAGGTTTTTAGATTCCTTACTAAAATTAGCTTCTCTCTCTTCTAAACTCATAGAATCTTCTTCTAAATAAGCTTTAACAAGATCCAAGCTTTTGTCATTGAATCGCTTGAGCATCGACTGATATTCTTCTAGTAATACTTGATTTTCAGAACCAGAGATCTGAGCACTACTATCAAAAGTTTTTAATAAAGTATTGATTGTAATTTCTCCTTTTTCACCAAAGAACTGAATGCGGTCATTCAAGCTATCACCATCTTCCTTATCTAAGTATAGGTAGTATATCTCAGCAGAATCGATATCATCTCCAAGACTATAAGGCTTGTCTTTTTCAATTTTGAATGAATCGACGCTAACTAAAGCAGAATCTTCAACCTTTTGAAGATATAAAGTTCCTTTTCTTAAACCGTCAATTGTTCCGGTTACATGCATAGCTTTTTTACTCGGCGAACCGCAAGAAATTAAAAGACTTAAAAAAAATAGTGTGCAAATGGATCTCATAAAACAGATTGTTATTTATTAAACCAATAGGTTAACTTAAATGTTAAACTACGGACTTGAGGTGCAAAAGTATCAGTTACAAAGTAATTATCATTATAAACTAGATAAAAATCGGATAATGGGCTAAATCTCCATTGTAAACGAGAATTAATTCCAAAATTTTCAGACTGAGAGCTGTACTGGAAAAACGTACCCCAGAATAACTTTTTATTAAAAGTCACATCTGCTTTAGGACCTATCAATATTAAATCGGCTGACGCATAGGGTGCTGGTAACCTGATTTGATCAAAATTGAAACGCATGCTTGCTGTAAAATAGGGCTGAATTCGATAATTCATTTGAGAAGACACCGAAAATTTAGTTCCGTTATAGAAGTTCCCATAGGAGCTTTTGACATTGAAATTAAACACATTGCTTCTGTCCGATTGATACGATAATTCTATATCGTCATAATTATATCCTGTTCGGCCCTCTAAAGGTAGAAGAGCGTCACTTCGAGTTGGGTCAAAAGAGTCCAGCAAGTATGTGTAGCGGTTGCTGTAGCGTAATTGTAATTTTGCTTGATTTTTAAAAGAAAGTTCGGCATCAGACCAATTTCCTCGATCGGTCATGAGGTAATTGTCTTTTGGACGCCCTACATAATAAAATGATTGCGAAAAGTTTAGCGATCGAAGGTTTTTAGATTTCAACCAAATACGGTAGGTATAACGGAAATAGTTTTTTAAAATCCCTGTTCGTCTAATAAACCCAAGATCAGATTGGTAATTATCTCCAATCCGAACGACATTAAAAGATACTGAATGTACACGGGCGTTATAGTCAAAACTCAATCCAGTAGAATAGGCGTCTTTTGATTCCTCTGGGTTAAAAGATTGATGTATAAAAGTTCTACCAGTCCATCGATTACTCTTGGATGCTAAATTGAAGTCTGCTCCAACAACACGATTAAAACGGTCTTGTGTATGTTCAAAATCGGGCTCGCCTGTAGTTTGTCTATTCACAAAGATAAAACTCACATTGGAACGATCCAGAACCTTTTTCTGTAAAGTGAAAACAGTATTGTTATTTCCCGCAACCTGATTGGAAGGATCTTCGGCAGTTTGCATATTCAAAAAACCAAGACGTAAATTATTGTTTATTTTACCACTGAGTCGAACTCCAGCTATGATTTTATTTTCAAAGGTTGTTCCAGTGGTATCTTTTGCAACACCAATTCTTCTGGAGAAGAAAGGTTGTGCTTCTCTTCGATCTCCAAAATTCACAAATAAGTCGCTGTTTTGAATGAAGAACTGCCGCTTTTCTGGTAGACTAATTTCAAAACGGCTAAGGTTAATGACCTGATCATCTACTTCAACCTGGGAGAAATCTGGATTGATTGTCAAATCCAAGTTCATACCACTTCCTATAGAAACTTTGGCATCTCCTCCGTAATTCAATATGTTTTTTTGTTCATCAACCTCAAAATCTTTTTGCACAGATCCACCCACATAAGGAATAAGGGCTATTGTCTTCCCAGATTTTTTCAAAGGTTTTTCAAAATTCAAAACCCCCATAAAAGCCAAGCCAGCAATGGTTTGATTTTGAGGTATGTTCGCCCAAGTGTACCATTGTTTCGTTTGAGTATCGTGACGATACATATTCATCCGCCATTGGGTAGACCCCTCTGGGTATTGAATCGATTTCAATGGTATTTTTATTTCAGAAACAGTTTTTCCATCTTGTTGTGTAGCTTCTGTTTCCCATTTTACATCCCAACTTTTGTTGAAATCTTTTTCAAAGTTGTTTCCTCCGTTTGAGATTAAGGACTCTCTTTTTACGCCTAGGGGATTGGTTCCAAACATAAAACCGTTTGTTCCATCCATGAATGTATCTAGAATAACGGTTACGTTATCATTCCCTGCTCCAGAATAATCTCGTCGTAGCGATGGAATTATATAGTCAGATGATTCTGAATAGGAAGTTATAAGTATGTATAAGTTGATATCATCGACTAAGAACTTAGCTGTGGTACTTTGTTCCGCTCTCAAGCTATCGGTTGGGAACCATTGCCAGAATCCGGAAATTTCATCGGCAGTTTCCCAATCTTTTTCGTTTCCAAAACCATCAATATTTATTTCTTGAGTTGCTAATTTTACAGATGTTTCAAGCGGCTCTTGTGCATATGTAAGCATAGAAATTAGGCAAGATGATATTAGGGATATTTGTTTTTTATTCAACCTTAATTGTTGTTTTTTATTATTTGAACCCAAATTTAGCTATTGGATTTAAATAATCCATAATTAAATTACTTAAATGAGGGTTTTGATAAAAGGAAAATCACACACCTGTATATTTTACTAAGGAATCCCTACTTTTATACTTTAATTTATGCTAAAAATATTAGGAGAAAATACTCTATTTTACTGCCATTATGCTTTTTGTAGCTTTTCTTATGAAGATTATAAGGGCGAAGAGGTTTTGATAGCGGGTTGTTCTTAAGCTAATTCTTTATCTCTTTCTTTTTCTGCATTTGGTAGGTATTCACTCGTGTGAGTTGGAAGCAACCAAGGAACTTATGTTGAAGTTGAATCTTGGGGACGGGTAGGTTCGGATTATACTTCGTTTTATATAGGTAATCAAGAAGATGGAGAAATCGTTAATATAAGCCCCCTTACAGATACTCAGCTTACGTTACTTACTTATGTTACTATTTATAGTTTTGTTACTTAATAATACATTTTTTATGTCCTTATTTTTCTGAAGGTTAGGTTAATTCGTGCACCAATTGTGCGTTTTGTTTTTGCAATCTGGTGCTGCCAGTGTTCCTGCATGGCACCTCCCATGATCAATAAACTCCCGTGACCCAATTTTATTTTTAAGCGTTCCTCTTTGTGTGTTTTGTGTTTGAGGTGAAAATAACGTTCTTCTCCAAAACTAACAGAAGCTATAATCGGATGCTTACCTAATTCCTTTTCATCATCTGAATGCCAGCCGTTACTGTCCATTCCATTTCTGTATTGATTTAATAATACAGATGTGAAATCATTTTTTTCTACCGTTTTAATTTTATCCAAAAGCCCTGCTAGTGTTTGCGACATAGGTTCGGGATTCATTTGAATTCCTGAATAGCTGTAGGGCTGTCTTTCTTTGCTATGCAGAGAAGTCAATCGAGGTTGCGGGTACGTTTTTCCAAAAACAGTAATAGGATCTTGTCTCCATGGAATTTCATGGAGCAAGGTTTTGAACAACATATCCGCCTCTTCTTTAGTCCAAAAATTAGGGTAATAACGCAATTCTGCATCTGGGAGTTTAGGGCCCCATGGAGATTCATTTTCTGGAAAAAGTTCAAGCATACTCAAAAGTACAGGTTATTTAACAATTTTCGTTATCTAGTTAGTTTAGCTTTTGTTATCTTTTTTTCAACCCTCAAATGAATTAAAAATATTCTTTTCCGTGTAATAAAAACGTTAGTGGTTCTATAGATTATTAATTAACTGAGAAATGTGATTTTGTACAGGCTTTTGATATGATTGCACATTGGTCAGCACGCTGCATCAATTTTTGAATTATTATCTTTAAACATATAACCGACTAGATTTATTAACTTTAGGCTGAATCTTAATAGATTCCACAATATATATTCTTATGAAAGTACGCACAGGCTTTATCTTTTTATCCTTTTTAACTCTTTCTTTAACTGGACTTATCTATCTCTTTTGGCAACCTGTACTTTGGAGTTTGATGGTCACTGTGCCGATAATTTTATTGGGTTTTTATGATCTGTCACAAAAACGACAAACGATTCTTCGAAACTTCCCAGTACTTGGTCATTTCCGTTATATGTTAGAAGCCATTCGACCAGAAATCATGCAATATTTTGTTGAAACCGATACGCAAGGACGTCCAATCAACCGTATGTTTCGTAGTCTTATTTACCAACGTGCTAAGGATGTTACCGATACGGTTCCTTTTGGAACTCAAATGGACGTGTATCGCTCTGGATATGAATGGATGGATCACTCGATGTATGCCATAGATGAAACTAAAATAGATACAAAACCACGAGTTTCTGTTGGTGGGAAGCATTGTACGCAACCCTATTCTGCAAGCCTACTTAATGTATCGGCAATGAGTTATGGCTCGCTGAGTAAAAATGCTGTTATGGCATTGAACAAAGGAGCAAAAATTGGTGGCTTTGCTCAGAATACTGGTGAAGGGTCAATCAGCCCTTTTCATCTAGAACCCGAAGGCGATTTGATTTGGCAAATTGGAACTGGTTATTTTGGATGTAGAACCAAAGAAGGTATGTTTTGCCCCGATTCTTTTGCAAAGAAAGCAAATCTCGATTCGGTTCGCATGATAGAAATAAAAATATCTCAAGGAGCTAAACCAGGACATGGTGGAATTCTACCTGCAGCAAAAAACACACCCGAAATAGCCGCAATTCGAGATGTTGAGCCGCATATTGATGTGCATTCACCGCCGAGTCATTCCGCTTTTTCTAACCCGACTGAATTGATTGAATTTATTTCTTTGTTACGTGAGCGTTCCAACGGAAAGCCTATTGGTTTTAAATTGTGCATTGGTAAAAAACATGAGTTTACCGATATCTGTAAAGCCATGATCGCTACAGGAATTACGCCCGACTTCATTACCATCGATGGGGGTGAAGGAGGTACAGGCGCAGCACCAGTCGAATTTTCAAATTCTCTAGGTTTTCCCCTGCGTGACGGATTGGCTTTTGCCTACGACACTTTGGTTGGTTTTGGGTTGAAAGATGAAATTAAGCTAATAGCTTCGGGTAAAATATTTACAGGTTTTCACATCGCTCGTGCTCTTGCATTGGGTGCTGATATGGTGAGTTGCGCACGTGCTATGATGATGGCAATTGGATGTATTCAAGCGCTGGAGTGTAATACAAATTCGTGCCCTGTTGGAGTTGCTACCCAGAATAAATCACTTATGAGTGGATTGGATGTAAACGATAAATCTGTACGAGTAGCCAACTTCCACAGAAAAACCCTTAAGAGTTTTACGGAGTTGATCGCTGCATCGGGTTTGAGTTCTCCAGATCAACTCGATCGTAAACACATCAACCGTCGTATTGGAATGAATCTCATTAAAAAATATGATGAAATTTTCCCTTACACAAAACAAGATGCGTTGTTGTAAATCGGAATTTAATACTTCGACAACCTGTTGTCTATTCGGAAAGGTGTTACTTCTTTAATCTTAATTTTTTCCATTAAAGGATGATTCACATTGATGAGATAATTTGACTCCATAGAATTTACTGCACTTGGGATTTGTAGCGTGCAAAAATTCCCCAACTCAATCCAGCTTTTGCCAATGCTTTTTAAAGCGTCTGGACTAGGGTAGTGATTCCAATTTTTTGGGAGTTCTTCTTCGGGTATTATTAAAATTTTACTTTTTGGAATTTCTAAAGCTGCTATACACAAATCTTCTGGTAAAAGATCCATGTCAATACTGACCAATTTTTCTAGGATTGCTAAAGATGAAGTCGAAGCACAGTACAAAATGGGTATTCCCTTTGGATTCCAACGACCACCAGTACTTTTGGCGCCATTTCCATTAAGATTATCAATATATTCTTTTTTTGCAATGCGATAAACGATCATGAGAATACACCCTGTTCGATTTTAATTAATTCGTCGAGGACAATATCCATGCCCAAACTTGTTTCCATAAGTTCTAGGGGAGTTTGGTTGTTCAGTGGAAGGTTGGTTCTGCTGATCCAGAGAAGTAGTTTTTCTTTATTGTTAAAAACGGTTATACCCTTGTGGAAAAGTCGACAAAGCTCAATGAGCTTTTCGGAGGCTCCAAGATCGAGTAATTTCTCGGGCGAATTCCGCTGTAATGTTCGTTCCGAAAGATGTATGATTTTAGAAAGTTGTTTTTGCGAAAGATTTGAGTGTTTTAGAAAAGAAGCAATGGAACTGCTTTTGATCCCTGAGCGAATAAGCTCCATGTAATTGAAAGAGGCATTGCCCCGTCTCGATGAGTTGTTTTTTACGTTCAACCACTTGAAAACGGTTTCTTGTTCTAGACTTAATGGAGTAATAGCTACGAGCATAAAACGACTTTTGCTTTAAATATAGCGACATTTGTCGTTTTATCCAAAAAAGAAATTAAATTTTATTTATTAGGCCTTGTTAATTAGACGATTGAATTTTTATTGAGTCCTAATTATTGAGATTAAATACCCCAATCAAACAGCTTCAAGCAAACAAAAACCCATTTTCCGCCTGGTTACAAAA
>ERZ807291.735-NODE-735-length-55606-cov-6.427013_pt1 | contig 55606 bp, 54 predicted proteins | sample MGYA00521257_ERZ807291 | MGnify/ENA primary metagenome ERZ807291 (study PRJEB31413, sample SAMN03169783) | marine metagenome | biome: Marine; feature: Water; material: Subsurface seawater | place: North Sea | collected 2011-04-28 | depth 1 m m ... | reverse complement strand
AAAGGTGTTGTAATACCAACGTTCGTAAAAGACTCTACTGAACATCAAAGATATGAAGGAGCTTTTGTGGGTGAACCTCAACGTGGTTTTCAAGAAAATATATTATCTTTTGATGCTAATAGTCTATATCCTAACACCATGATTTCCCTCAATTTGTCTCCGGAAACTAAAATAGGGACAATAACACATAAAGACGATAATGGTGTTTCGATAAAACATGTTAATGGTCGTGTATTTCAATTGACAAATGATGCGTTTTTAAAGTTTGTAAAAGATGAAAAAATTGCCATTAGTAAAGCAAAGGTATTATTCTCTCAAGTCCGTAAAGGTATAATACCAGAAATTGTTGATCGGTTGTATAAGCAGAGAGTCGAGATAAAGAAAGACCTTAAGATATTGAAACTCAGACAGCTAGAACTTGAGAAGAACGAGAAAGAATATATTAGTAATTCAAAAATTATTAATCGTTTAGATGTGAAGCAATTCACTATCAAGATTTTGATCAACACTGTATATGGTTACTTTGGTAACAAACATGCTCCTATTGGAGACAGCGACATAGCACGTAGTATCACCCTTACCGGACAAGCCGTGATAAAGCAGTCTAATAAAATTTTAAAACGTTATATAAACGAGCTCTCCGGAGATCATAGTCACGATCCAATTGTATATAATGATACAGATTCAAGTTACATTTCGATAAAATCAATAGTTGATTCACTTAATGTACCTTTTATTGATAAAAATAACAAGATAGCGCCGCAGATATACGATCACGCGGAGCGTATTGAGGATCATTTAAATGAAGAGATTACTAAGTGGTCCATGCAATCCCTCAACAGTCATGATAGTAGGTTTGTATTTAAGCGTGAATGTATTTGTGATGTTGGTATTTTCCTCCAGAAAAAACGATATGTACTACATGTGCTTGATGATGAAGGAATACCGGTTAATAAGTTTAAATATACTGGTGTAGAGGTTGTCCGAAGCACTATGCCAAGCGCGATAAAGCCATATGTAAAAAAGATCATTGAGACGATGATGTCAACAAAAGAGTTGTCGAAGACAGATAAAGTGTTCTTAGATGCGTATGAAACGTTTAAGAGTTTACCTGTTGAAGAGATAGCGTTTGTGATGGGTGTTAAAGAGTATGAAAAATATGCACGCAAATGTGACGGTTACAATACAGTGAAAGCCATGCCAATACATACAAAAGCTGCATATTTCTACAACATGATGCTTGATAAATTTGATATAACTAATGATTACGAACAAATAAGTAGTGGAGATAAGATCAGATATTTTTATGTGAAGCAACCAAACAAATACGGGTTAAATGCAATCGGGTACAAATATTATATGCCAAAAGAATTTAAAGGAGTGTTCGAACCAGATACAGAAAAAATGTTTGAAAAAATCATATTCAATATTATTGAGAGATTCTATGATGCTGTAGGTTGGAAGATGAAACAACCTGGTAAACAAGTACAAACAGATTTATTTGAATTACTAGGTGTTTAAGTTGATTTATATAGATTTATATGTTATAATAATTTTTAATTATGAGTAAAGCAAAACAAGTTAATGTGTTAATCGATAGTGTTGGTCGAACCATTGTAGGTCCGCAAAAAGAAACTAAAACGTCGATTGAAGTTGAAAACCCAGCCATTGTCAATATTGATGTGCGTCAAGATACAGGTCAAATCGCTGTTCAGCTGATACCTTACATCTTCCGTGAGTTTGTTGATCAGGAACTCCGGACCGGTACTGTGACATGGTCATTCCCTAAAGACTCGATAGTGACAAGTCCGGATCTTAAAATTGATCCGGCGTTGCAAAAGCAATATGAAAATGTCTTTAATCAACCAGGTGGTCAACTTACACCTAATCCACCAGCTTCCGCGCCAGTAGATAATCAAAAAGAACCGGAAGTTGTAAAACTATTTGATGAGTAAGAATCAAGAAGGTTTAGGTAAGGACGTCTTAAACGTTTTTGCTAAATTAGACAAACTCAATCCGGATTCAACAATCCTGTCTGAGAATGTGTTATCTAATGTTGATAGTTGGATTGATACCGGTTGTATGGTACTAAATGCAATCATCAGCGGTAGTTTACATGGTGGCGTCCCGGCCGGTCGAATCACAGGATTCGCCGGACCGAGTGCCGCTGGTAAAACATTTATTATTAATAAAATATTAGCCAATGCGCAGAAGCAAGGCATGACGCCTGTTATTTTTGACACAGAAGCAGCAATTGACAAAAGTAGTACTGTTGGTGTAGGTTTAGATAGTAGTAAGGTAAAATATGTACCTGTGCAGACTGTTGAAGCGTGTAGAAATCAAATATCTACATTTCTCGATAGTGTTATGGAAGCTAGTATGCAAGGGAAATTTATCATCAGTATTGACAGTCTAGGAAACTTAGCTAGTCAGAAAGAGCTTGACGATGCTGATAAAGACAAGAGTGCTATGGATATGGGCACACGAGCTAAAGGTCTTAAGAGCATGATGAGGTTACTAACATTTAAAGCTGCTCAAGCAGGGGTTACAATATTGTTTAGTAATCACACATATGATGATCCTGCGGCTATGTTTCCTACACTCGTGAAACAACAAAGCGGTGGTAAAGGTCCTGTTTATCTTTCTAGTGTATTAGTTCAACTAGCCAAGCGTGATGAGAAACACGATAAAACAAATTCAAGCGATGAGGTGTTACCAGAAGCTAATAAAGTTAGCGGTACAACATTACGTGCATTGACTATAAAAAATAGATTTGTACCACCCTTTCTTGAGTGTGAGATGTATTTAAACTTCAAAAAAGGTTTGGATAGACTCAGTGGTTTGAAAGAGATGGCAGTCAATCATGGTGTAGTGATCCAAAATGGTAGCACATATGCTCTACCTGGTAAAGATGGCTTAGATGGTCAGAAGCTTGGTTATTACAAAAATTGGAAGGGTGATGAAGCACTTTGGAACGACACCATCCTTCCGGCTCTTGAAGATAAATTAAAAGCTCAGTACAAATATAGTAGCTAGTTTCTTTGCATGCGTCTTTTGACGTAATTTAAAACACTAGATAGTTTATTTGCTTTTTTATAGTGATCTTGTGGTTCAAGTTCTTTCGATAAATATCGAATGACATTATCTAGAACAGCTTTTTCTTCTTCACTCAATTCTAAATCATAGTGTTCTCTTTGATGTCTAGCGCTGTCTAGAGTAGCTTGATTAATCGTACCGGATCTAGCTTCATTTAACAAAGCTTCCCATATTAAATCTGCGTCTGTTTTCTTCATGTTATTTCCAAATGAATCCTGGTTTGCCGCGGTTGATACGTTCTTGTAATCCTTTTGATTCTCCGTCTTTTTGTCTTTTAGGAGCATCCATCATCATACTCTTAATCCATTCTCGTTCTTCGTCATCCTCTGCTTCCTCCATTTCACGTTCCATCGATTTCTTCCAAACAGCATCGTAAGGGTCTGCCACCTCACCTTCTGGCTCACTCGTTGTAGAAGGCGGTGTCTCCGCGCTATTGTTTGTTAATTCTGGTGGTGGTGGTGGGGTCTCCGCGCTATTGTTTGTTAATTCTGGTGGTGGTGGTGGAGTGAGATGAGTCTTTTGATAATCTTTCATTTCTTTTTCTATTTGATCCGCTGATAACCCATTATTTGGATCACCCCACCTTTCAATATCTTGTTGATTATAACCTTTACTTTGTAAGCTAGCTTGTATTTCCTGTGCTTCTTTATCAAGGTCTTGTTGGTTCATTTGTGGTTTTTCTTCCGCACCTACATCCACTGATGTGGGTATATTTACATTATCACCTGTACCGGTAGTCGGTTCAGTCGTACCAGGTACCATTGGTTCAGCTTCAACTTCTTCAGGCTCAGGAGCACTAGGTGCAGCTTCCACTTCTTCAGGCTCCGGAGCACTAAGATCTGGACCGTCATCAATATTGCTTTTGTCAGTAGAGTTAGAAAAGTCTTGAAAACTTTTATTATCAACCTTCGTTAAGTCTTGCATAGATGGTGGCTCCGGAGTTTGTGTTTCCTGGTTTGAAGTGTCTGTTGATGTCTGCGCATTTGGTGTTTGTTTGTTTCCACCCATTAAATTTTTACCTTTGTTGTACCCAGCAACTGCCCCGCCTATAGCTCCACCCGCTAGACCGCCGGCGACTCCACCTACAACATTACCAACACCTTTTCCAATACCACCGGCAATCCTGCTCATTAAACTCGGTTTATTTTGATTTTGAGGAGCAGTAGATGCATTTGGATTAGGTTGTACATTTGTTGGATCAGGTTGTGCGTTAGGATTATTAACAGCTGCTTGTTGTGCTTGGAATTGCGGTGTGTTAGGATTATTAGCAGCTGCTTGTTGTGGTTGACTATTAGGATTTGGTGGTGTCACTCCTGCTGGGGGAGCAACTGTTTGTTGTTGTTGAGGAGCCGCAACTTGTGTATTTTGAGCCATACCAGCCACACCTGGTTTCGCAGCTTGCCCGCTTTGTTTTGCAGTGACCGCCTGGTCAACTATATCCGGAATTAATTTTTTGATCTCTCCATGAGACATTTGAGGCTTGGTTACGTTACCAAGAGATTGAAGATATTGTGGATCAACCCCTACCGCCTGACCCATCCATGCTTTGAATTGATCTGTATCAACATTACCTTTGTTCCTACCTAGTGATTGATAAAATGCTTGTGTTATTTGATTAGCTGTTTGTTTAGAATCTACTCGACCTTGAGCTCTCGCACTCGTATTACCAGCAAGCTTTTTCATCACAGGACTATTAGCTAATTGTTTATCCCAAAATCCCCCGCGTTCATCTATCTGTCGCTGAGCATACGCTTCAAATATCGCATCATTATCTTCACTTTTATGTTTTCCAGATGTCATGTACATGTATTTATTTATTATTGTTGATATACATTAATAGGTATATTATAATAATAGAATGAGTAAAAAGTGCGTATTACCCATAAGTGGTGGTTTAGACAGTACAGTTATAATGCATATGGCTCACGCTGAAGGTTATGAGATACATAGTTTAACATTTCATTATGGGCAACGTCATTACCGCGCAGAACTAGGCTGTGCTCGAGAACAAGCTCAGAAACTAGCTAAAACTCATCGATTGATTGACGCTGGGTTCATAAGAGAGTTAGCTAGTACAAGTGCATTAACAAACGACATGATCAAAGTCGCTAAAACAAAAGATGTTCTCGGAGACCCACAAACAGTCAATTATGTACCTAATAGAAATATGATGATGTTGAGTATGTGCACAGCGTACGCAGAAACAGTAGGAGCAGAGACGGTGTTCCATGGCGCCGCTCTTGTAGATAGCCAGGCTGGTTTTTGGGATGGTAGTCAAGAGTTTTTAAAAGCTATAAACAACGTGAACAAGCTAAACAGACGCACCTTAATAAAAGTTGCAGCACCATTAATAATGAAGAGCAAGAAAGACATTATTCATATAGGTGCTGATCTAGGTGTTGACTTCAACAAAACCTGGACATGTTATGAAGGTCAAGAAAAAGCATGTGGTGAATGTACCGCATGCGGTAGTAGAATTAAAGGGTTTATAGATGCTGGTATTGTTGACCCATTAGAATATACAATCGATATACCCTGGGAAAAATATGGAATTAAAACGTCTTAAGCAATTCGATAAAACATATATCAAAATGGCTCATGAATGGGCCACATTGAGTCGCGCGCGAAGACGGAAAGTAGGATGTTTAATTGTTAAAGACAACATGATCATTAGCGATGGATTTAACGGTACCCCGGCTGGATTTGATAATGACTGTGAGTATGAATCTAGATTCGGTCTCGAAACCAAAGAGATTGTATTACATGCAGAAACAAACGCAATAACAAAACTAGCTCGAAGTACTCAAACAAGTGTAGGAGCAACCATGTATTTGACCTTGAGTCCGTGTTTAGAATGCGCTAAATTAATTATACAGGCAGGAATAAAAAGAGTAGTATTTGATGAGCAGTATAGAAACACAGAAGGTATTGATTTGCTCAAAAAATCTCATGTGACAGTCGTGAAAATTAAATAGCATGTGTGGTATATTTGGTAGCAGACGGTTTCAAACGTTTGAAAGACTCTATTATAAAAATAGAGAACGAGGGGATTTCGCCCATGGTTTCATGTATCAAAAACGTAACGGTAGTATGTACATACGTAAAAATAGAGGTGTAACAAGTTTGACTGGAGAATATGCATGGAATCATCAATTACAATATGATCTGTTCCTCGGTCATACACAGGCGCCGACAAGCGCAGAACGTAAATATAAAACTATATTAGGTCACCCTTTTGATGATGGTAACTTTATAGTAGCTCATAACGGTGTGTTAGAGAACCACATGACACTCGCGGAAGAACATGAGTTAAACCCGAGTAGTATAAAAGTTGATACACAAATAATAACTAGATTATTAAACGATCTATATGTAGGTAGTGATACACTAGTCATTCAAGAGACGTGCAACAAGTTGAGAGGTTTATTTTCATGTTGGATACACTGCAAAGAATCCAAACAAACATATGTAGTTAGAAATGGATCAACATTATACACAAATCATAACAAAACGTCATTTTCATCAGTTGTATTTGGAGATGTTCAACATGAAGTACCAGAAGGTGTTATATTTTGTTTCACAACTGAAGGAATGGCAGAAGTAGAAAGATTTAATACAAACTCAGCATTTTTTACATTATGAAACCAATTTTAATAGTAAGTGGGACACGAACTAATCATCAAGATAAGACTATGTTATCACAATCTTTGTCTCGTATGAAAACATACAGCACAAAATTTAAGAAGCAATACAATTTAAAGCTGCATAAAAATAACACAACACCGTTGTCAACTCTATATAATAAATACATAAACCATGATACACTTGATAAACATGATATTGCGCTGTTCGTTCACGATGATGTGTATATAGATGATATTAGTTGTTTTGATAAAATACAAACAGCCATCAATAGTGGTATAGATATAGTCGGTTTAGCTGGCGCTAATCAAGCTCGAGTCAAAGCACCATCATTATGGCACTTGATGAGCGATCGCGAACATTGGAGCGGTTCAGTAGCACACACAATGCCAAACAATCAAAACCTGATAATGACAACATGTTTTGGTCCTGCCCCGTTGAGGTGTGTGATATTGGATGGTTTGTTCCTTGCCGTCAATTTAAAAAGAGCTTTAGAGGTTGATTGGAAATTTAACGAACAATTTAAATTTCACCACTATGATATCTCTTCATGTCTTGATGCAAATGCAAAAAAATTGAAACTCTCAACATATCATATAAATGTGATTCATAAATCTCTTGGTTTGTGGGATTATAACGGTAAGGATTTTCAACAATCTGAAAAGAAGTTTTTGCAGTTATACAGTAGTTGATATATAATCGTTAATATATGTCAGATAGAATAAATTGGGATTTCTATGAAAATATCATCGTGTATAATGCATTGATGAACCGTGATTATCTTGCTAGTATTATAGATCAGGTAGAACCAGCCTATTTTAATAATAAAGATATAAAATCAGTATTCGGTGTTATAACTAATTTCTTTATTAAAAGAAATGACACACCTACTCTTACAGAATTAAAATCATACCTTGTAGATGATCAAGATAAACAATCACTGAAGAATGTTATATCTCATTTCAAAGATCTAAGTAAAAAATACAACCGTGAGGAGTTATATGAAAATACTGAGAGGTTTTTGAAGGAACGCGCTGTATATACAACCATGTTAGACGTGGCAGATAAATGTGCAAAATCTGATGTTGATACAGCTGAGATATATGAAAAATTTAACAAAGCATGCGGTATATCACTGTCTGTAGATAAAGGACATGATTACTTTGAAGATATCGACCAACATATAGATGATTTATTAACTGTTGACAACACCATATCAACCACATGGCCATGGTTAGATGAAAAAATAGGCGGTGGATATATGGAACAAGGTCGAGCATTGTATATATTTGCTGGTGAGACCAATATTGGTAAATCTATATTTCTCGGTAATACAGCTGTCAATATCGCGAAGCAGTCGCGAACAGTACTATTAATAACATTAGAAATGAGCGAATTAATGTATGCGAAGCGATTGAGTAGTGATATTACAAAAATTCCGTTGGCTCGATTATCCGAAAGAACTGATCAACTTAAAGACTCGGTAACCAACTTTAAAAATAAAAACAAATCAAGAATTTTAATCAAAGAGTTTGCCCCTAACACAATAACTTGCAATCAAGTAAGATCTTTTGTTGAGCGGTTGACAAACTCCGGAGTTCATATTGATGCGATTGTGGTTGATTATGTCAATCTCTTACGTAGCAACAGAGGTAACAATTCATACGAGAGAATCAAATATGCTACAGAAGAGCTACGCGCATTGAGTTACACATTTAACTGCCCTATAATAACTGCCACACAATTGAATCGTTCCGGGTATAATGAGGTGAATCCAGAGCTTGATACAATCAGTGAGAGTATTGGTTTGGCTGCAACCGCGGATGCAATTTTTGGGATATGGCAAGAAGAAGAGGATGCTGAGCTTGGTATAATAAAGCTCGGGTTGATGAAAAATCGATTCGGTCCAAATTTCGGAAGTGTGACATTAAACATAAATTACGATACATTAACAATTACAAACGACTTTGAACAGGAGGTATCACAAGGTACAGATGATATAAATGCAGCAACAAATGCACTATCATTTTTATCTAATTGATATCTAAAATTTCATGAATAAGTAATTTGAGCAATGGCAGAAAAGTATTTTATTTTTACAGATTGTGATCTTGATGGAGCTGGTAGCTACATAATGTTTCCATGGTTTACGGGAAAATTCCCGGATAGAATGGCATTACGTGTCAATGATTTTGAATCAAAATATAAGCACTGGGTATCACAAGGTAATCTGAACAAATATGATCGTGTGTTCATTCTAGATCTAGACATATCACGTGTTGATTGTATAGAGTTAGTAGATAATGAAAAGGTCACAATAATAGATCATCATCAGACTCATGTTGACAATAAGCACGTTTATAAGCATGCAAAAACTCACATTGAAAAATACCCAAGTTGTACCAAAATGGTTTACAACATGTTTAAAAAAGGAGGTAAAGATTTATCAACAGAACAAAAAATGATTGTAGCTATGGTTGATGATTATGATAGTTATACACTCAAGATACCACAGTCATATCATCTAAATTTGTTGTTCTGGAACTATCAAGGTGATAGAGTAGAAAAGTTTATAAATGAATTCGGTTCTGGTTATAAAGAATTCACAGATGAACAAAAAACCATAATAAATTTTTACCAGAAAAAATTAGAAAATATTAAAAAAGACTTATCAGTACATTGGGCTGAGATACCAATTGGTGATAAAACATACAAGTTTATAAGTGTTTTCGCTGATGAGTGTATCAACGAAGTAGCGGATCATATTATAAAAAACTACAAAGCAGATGTTGGTGTCGTTGTAAATCTTAAAAGTAACAAAGTTAGCTTACGTCGTTCTAAAAAATGTGAACTGAGTCTTGGAAATCTAGCCGAGAAGTTATTTGATCAAGGTGGAGGTCATGATGAAGCTGCAGGTGGTGTGTTGTGTGAAACATTCTTAAAATTTTCATCAATTTTCAAGCAGATGGGTATCAAAATAGGAAAATGAACACTACGGTTATAGATACTATAAAAAGTAATGACCCTATAGAAAAGGTATACCACGGAGAATACAGACACCAATTCTTATGTTTTTGTACATTTTGCTGCATGCTGAAAAATAAAAAATTAAATTTAGCTAATATCTTTCTTTTGTTGTTGCAAGAACCAGAATTACGATCTATATTTAAAGAAATGTGCGAGATAGATTCAGACTATACAGCTTTAAAACGCTTTTTAGAGTATGATATATCTTTACATAAATCAAAATATATAAAAAACTTCCTTGAAAATACAAATTTCAAATTAACTAGTTGAAATACAAACAACCAACCACTATAATAAGACAATAAATATGAGTACATTTACATCAACCATGTTCGATAGTATCAAGCTAGCCTTGAATAAACAAACTAAATCCGGTGGTATCGGAGATATCATGCGGTGCCAAGCCGGTAATTCATACGAGGTTCGACTATTACCTTGTGTAAAGAACCCCGATAAAACATTTTTTCATTATTACTCTCACGGCTGGACTAGTTTTGCAACCGGTCAATATGTAAACGCGTTGAGCCCACAAACATGGGGAGACCGCGATCCGATCTCTGAGATCCGGTACCAACACTACAACACCGGAACACCGGAGCAGAGAGAACGAAGCCGCGCGATAATTCGAAGTGAAAAATGGTTAGTAAACGCCTATGTAGTAAATGACCCTACAACACCAGATAACAACGGCTCCATCAAGGTGTTGAGGTTTGGAAAACAACTTCATAAAATAATCATGGATGCTATTGAGGGTGATGATGCTGATCAATTCGGTGCTCGTATTTTTGACTTAAGCCCTAACGGATGTAACTTAAGAGTTAAAGTTGATAAGCAGGGTGATTATCCTTCGTATGTTTCGAGTAGATTCTTAATGCCGGCTGAAATCTCCGGGTTAGATGAATCAGCTGCGAAAAATATATATGATACTGTTCATGATCTTGAAGAGGTTTTACCACGTAAAACACAAGATGAATTATCCGCAATGATAAATGAACATTATCTTTGTATTGATACACCAGCTGCTCAACCAGCTGCTCAACCAGCTGCTCAACCACAACAATCAGCCCCGGTTACAACTGGAGCTGCTGCAGACCCGGCTTTAGAAGAAGATGTACCTTGGGGTGATAAAACAGCTGCGACACCGGAATCAAATGATAACTCTGATGATGTTGATGATGACACAATCAAAGCTTTGCTAGACGGTTTAGATGACTGAACCTAAAAACAATATCGATACATCTGCTCATCAAGAAGAGTATCAGTTAAAAAATAATGACGCACTGGATATCGCGTTATTGGCAAATGTTGTAGGGACGGAACTCACACAAGTTGACAAATTTGCTGTAGGTGGGTTACAAAAGGCTACTCGTATCTCTCAAGAAAAAATATTCAACAAGTCAGCAAGTAGTCAACCACCACCTGTTATGCAAAACAATTCAACTGGTATGCAAAATATACCAGTTCAAGAGCAGATGCCCACACCGCCGGTGCCGCGGCCGGAACCACAACCACAAGCAAAGACCACGCCAGTTGTTGACAGCTCACAGACCTTAAAATATTTAAGAACAATTGATGATCGATTAATTCGACTCGAAAAACTTTACGAATCGATCCTTAAAAATCTAACATCTGATATTGACCACATTTCAATTAAGTTGAAGAAAAATGATAAAAATTGATAATTTAAAGAACTTTACAAATTCATTTCTTTCTTTGATTAGTAAAACAAGTGAAAGTGTTTGTCTGAAAGTTGATGAAAACAAAATATATAGTGTTACAAGTAGCAGTGATAGCACGATTGTGGTATTTTCAACATGCAAACAGAAAAATGATATCCAAAATAAAATAAATCTAAATATACCAGACATAAACAGATTGACGAGATTATTAGGGTGTATCAACGAAAATAATATTGATTTAACGCACGATAGTAATTGCATCAAATACAGATCAAAAAATATAAGATTTACATATCATTTGCTTGAAGACGGTATAATAACTGTACCGGCAGTCAGTATTGATAAAATAAAAAAACTCACATTTGAGCATACATTTAATATATCAAAAGAAGATATATTGTCTTTAATTAGAGGTAGTTCTTTAATGACTGACGCTGATAAGTTGTATTTTTATGTACAAGATAACGGGGTTTATGCTGAGATAACAGACAAAGAAACACAAAATACTGATTCATACACACAGCTAGTTTGTGATGATTTTAAAGATAAAGAGTTTAAGCAAATGTCAATAAATTTCGAGATACTGAGAATGTTGAGCGGTTTAAGATTTGATAATGTTTGTATAAAAATTAATACAGATGTCAACGTCTTATTATTCGAAGTTGAGATTGAAAATATAAAGCATAACTTTATATGTACAACTTACGTAAGATAGAATGAAAAATAAAATCTCAACACTTGGTTACTTCACGAAACGTTTAAAAGACAACAATTTTGTTGTGTGGAAGATATTCAACAAATACGCAGAGCACGACCCGAGAGTATGGACAGTGATGGTCAACCCCGGGGAGGAGTCGATGTTTATAACTTGCTACATCAATGCAGATGAAAGAGGTTCTGACCCGGTGTTCGAACTACACGATGGTATGTCACTATTTCGTAACTACGCTAAAATAAAAACCCGAAGCATGGAAGTTATAATCAAATACATACTACAACGAGGTGTACAACAAGATAGCAAGACATTTCGTTTAGATGAAAATAAACTAGAGACTGAAAAAGTGCCGCTGTAAACAAAAAGCATATTAATGCCAGATTCTAGTAACAAAAAAAACTCTAACCGTAAAAAGGATCATCAATCTACAGATGATAATACCCTGATCACTGCGAGTATAAAAGCATATCTAGAAGAGTATAAAGAGCGTAAAAAACTCAATCAAGACAATATTGAGATTATCTCATCATTTTTAGAAGAATATCTACAAACCTTTTTAGTTATCGGTTATAATTATGATGGTGAATTAATTTCATATTCTCATGGTAAAACCCAAGCTCAGATGGATGCTCTAAATACAGGATTGTTTAGATTTATAAATCAGCATGCAATGAAGCCACCGACCATACCGGGATATGGCCAAGCCGAAGTCTAGTAAAGAGTTAAAAACTGGAGATTTATTCGCTATATCTACCGGTTCGTATTTAGGTGAATTTTTTGTTTTCATTGAACGTAAAAGTAGTATACAATATTTTTTATCGTTACCTAAAATGATAAACAGACAAATAGATGAAAAACAAATAGACCACGCACTTTCAACCGGTATTTTAGAATTCCAAGAAAATTTACCAGATGATGTTAAGAAGGTGTGTACAGAACAACATATAAAAAATAATGACAAAACTATACGTAGACGGAAGTAATTTAATACACAGGTCTCACTGGGTGAGTAAAAACGCTAATGTGAGTAGTGTATACTTGTTTCTAGCCAGCTTGAAAAAATATGCTACAAAATTTCAAACATCAGATATATATGTGGCTTGGGATGATCGTAGAGATCGCGAAACGCCAAATTTTAGACGATTGTTAATAGGTAAAAAGTATAAAGGCACCCGCGACAAACAAAAAAATTACGAAGCCTTCAAGAATGCAGATGAAGCTGCTCGTGTGTCGAGCTTCTTAGGTGTTAAAAATATGTACCCTAATACACTTGAAGCGGACGATACAATCGCTTGGTTATGTACAAAAAAATTCCCACAAGAAGATAATATTGTCATCTCGACTGATCAAGACATGCTTCAGCTTGTATGTGATAACACACGTGTATATAGCCCTACGAAGGACATTATTGTTGACGTCGATAATTTCGAACGATTAATCGGCGCTCCTCTTGATAAATATGTTCAGTATAAAGCGGTGATGGGAGATAAATCTGATAATATTAATGGAATCCCCGGTGCTGGACCTAAGCGTGCTCTAAAAATACTAAATGAAGGTATATCCAAACTATCAGATGAGCACCATGATTTGTTTGAACGCAATTTTAAACTTATGAGTCTTGATTATAGTTTAGAGCATAACCCGATTGAGTGTAAACATCTAGAAGAACATCACATGCAAGTGATTGAAGACTGTAAAGTAGACATGAAGCAATTCGAAACAGCTTGTGTATACTACAATATGGTCAACATAATCAACAACATACATGATTATAAACAGTTGTTTGATCCTGGTCGATCAGCTAATACATTACATGATGTCGTAGCAAAACTAGATTTATCTGCCGGTTTTAATAAATAATATTATATGAATTTTGTAACACCAAGACCTGTCGCATCACCTATATCCGGTGAGTTGAGCCGCCCTAGGATCATGACCTTTGAAAGACAAGGTAAAATATATGAAGAAGCACACTGGTATTGCCCTACGAGCGGTCAATTCATAATGAAGGGTGTTGTGAGTGTTAAAGATAAAGTTGATAAAACCAGTATTTGATAATATAATAACGAGGTGGATATACCTCAGGATTATATAGTTCATAAATTTTATCAATATGCCGGTTATCCTCGGCATAAGAAAAGCACAAACACATACGAAGGTGGTTGTTGTCTGTGCCGTGAAGGTAGCAGTTGGGGAAGAAAAAGACGCTTATATTATATAGTTGCTGACAATATAGTATGTTGTCATAATTGTGGTTGGTACGGATCACCAGTAAAATGGGTACATGAAGTCTCTGGTCTCAGTTGGTCAGAAATATATAAGGAAACAGAAGAATATGATTATGTCCCGGGTCTGAAAGTAGACACCGTAAATAATCTACTACTACCGGATATACCACATGATAGTATCAATTTATTTGACACACATCAATTACGTTATTATTCAACTAATCATTATCTTAAATCATGTTTAGATATAATTGCTACAAGAAGACTAGATACCGCGATAAATAGACCGAAAGCGTTGTTTATGTCACCAGCAGATAAAACACATAAAAATAGAATAATAATACCCTTCTATAATGTGGATAACCAGGTGTCTCACTATCAATCCCGTAAGGTAATTAATGACAGTACACCCAAGTATCTATCCAAGACAAACAGTGAGAAAACGTTGTTTAACGCGGATCGATTAGACAACCCAAATCATATATTTATATTTGAAGGACCTATCGATAGTTTTTTCGTTCGCGACTCAGTAGCAGTTGCAGGAATACAAGACACAGGAAAACTAGCGATGACAGAATCTCAACAGAAACAACTAGATCGACATATATTAAGCAAAAAGATATGGGTACTTGATAATGATCAAACCGGTCGATCAAAGAGCCGTAAGCTATTAGAGAATGACGAATGCGTTTTTATATGGCCTCGTGAGTTGAAACAATTCAAGGATATAAATGATCTCTGTGTGAGAACAAACCGCGATGAAATCTCACGCGAATTTATACTAAAAAATAGCTATTGTGGTATTAAAGGCCTTGTGAGGCTTGCCTAGACCTCCTCACGATCGATCGCCTTTCAATTTCTTCTTGTATCGCTTCTAGCTTATCTTGTAATTCACTATCCGAAAGATTAGTATATTCATCATGAACCTGTACATCTGTCACTGGCATATGTTTATCAACTCCGGCTAATTTATCTCTCTCCCGGCTATCGAACTCAGGTGTTAATGATTCCCAGATAAGTTTCTGATCTTTATCCCTCATGCGTCTGGGTTATTACCTCGACCATCACGCTGAGCTGTTAATAAATATTGCTTGAGAGATTCACTTAATGATGATAAATCTTGAGCCAATCGCCCAATTTTCTTACTCTCACTTCGATGAATGTCATTCAAAATGCTATCACAGTCGGCTTGTGCTAAAAGCTGATTGATACTACCAGAATTAACACCATTCAATTGATCTATCCACTGTTCAGTCTGAGTAATCCAACCTTCGATCTTCCCTATAGCATCATTTGCTTGTTCACGCTTGTAACTATTGACAGGATTGTCTGGTACATCATCGAAACTACCTGGGTCTGTTTCTTGGTCTAAACCAGCCTCAAATGCAGCTGGGTCACCCCCACTGGTTGGTCCACCCGCTAACGGATCTTTTACCCTTGTAAGTAATGGATCATCTTCTGGTGCTTCTAATAATTTGTAAAATTTCTTCTGGAATATATTCATAGGCTTAATTATTTAGTTTATTATGAATAAATATTCACGGATGAATAAGAAAAATAAATTCAATAAACAGTATAACAACATACAAGAATCATTAACATTAGGTAGTAACCCATCATTTGAGAACGGTGGAGGATTGAATGTTGGTGGTAAAGGTATGAACATGGGCCCGGAACAGATAAGTTTTTTAGACATAATCGCCGGAATTGCTAAAGAGAAAAGAAAAAGACAACCTGATAGCCCCATTATTGGGTACCCACTACAAAATAAGATACCAGATGACCTAGCAGATGTTGTTGAAAAGTTATCAAACGTGGCAGGTAAATTCAAACAAGCCGGTGGTAACCCGGTGATCAGAGACAATAAAAAAGCTAACAGAGCAGTCAAGCGTATACTTAAAAAACTTGCCCGCTCCGGTGGTATATTAATGTCCTTAAAAAACGATTTAGACGATTTAGTCGTTGAACATTAAGTCATAATATCATATAATAAGTATATGATTCAAGATATACTTAAATCAATATTGATAACTTTTAGTGTGTCTGGTGTAGGTGCTCTGATTGGTTGGTCTATTGATTACAACCCAATAAAGATTTTTATACTATTTACATCAATACAATTTATAGGTTTCTGGATACTAAACACGGTAACAGGTCATTTACGACAAGTCAAAATGACTAAGCTAGAAAATGAACGAATAGCAGAATACACAAAACAATCAGTACAAGCTGAATGTGCGTATTGTAAGACAATGAATTTAATTCCATTAAGAATGGATATAGATAATGATTTTAATTGCACCAACTGTAACAAACCTAACGCTGTCTACATCGGTGTTACTGTGACACAAAAAACAAATCCTGTGAGTGCAGATCCACTAGCTATAAACACATTAAATCCCGATGAACAAGCCGCAATTGATCATATAAATCGTGACAGAATATAATGAAATCCCCGCTTCATCAATATCACCTGCTAAAGATGATGAAGCAATAACACATGACGATGTTGTAAATTTAATATCAAAATATATTGAACAGATAGATTATGATTTGATTGATCAACAAATGTATGATCAAGGTTATGCGAAACAACCACCAGCGAAGATAAATGTAACACAATTGTTACAGAGTATAAACATGTTAATGTGTGATTTCATAAAAACACATAATGAAGTACAGGACACAAGTGTAAATAACATATTAAATGGTTATTTTCAGGGTGTTAATCAACTTACAAAAGTACTAGACGTAAACAATATAAAAGTTGCTGAAACGAAGATGTTATTATATATTATTGGTTATCTACTAAAGCTAGTAAAACAATCTAAACAAAATGATGAGTAAATTAACACAATTGGATGAGAGAGGTAAAAACCACGAAATACATGCTGAATCTTCAGCGGGCAATTTCCATAGCATGGATGCATATGAGATGTCGAGATGGTGTGCTATGCTAGAAGCAGTTGAAGTTATAGATAAAAAATTACATCAACTCAAAACACCTACAGCTGATAATTGGGTTAAGCCAATCGCGATTCAAAAATATATTAACGAGAAATATCAAGATATATTACATGACATGATTGGTTAATTATAACCACCGTATATGTCATCATTACTCTCATCATACACATCATAATCAAACACATTTTTTGAGATATCTGTAGTGTTTTGTTTATATGTTTTTTCTGGACTTGGATCTTGGTTAAAACCACTTAACAATCCGGATTTTGTATCATCATATACCTGATCACTACCACTTTCAGGTTGAACACCAGGTTCGAAACTATAATCAAAACGTTTCGCGCGTATCAACCAAATATAATGACCTAATAATGGGTTTATCTTGCTTATGTCTTGATCCACGCGATCGGTTATCTCAAACATTTTTCCGTCTCTACCACCAATACGGTCACGAGAACCATATTCAGACAACTTAAAAACATCTCCACTTTTAGGTTCTGGCTTCGGATCATTCTCAACACCCATTGTTCTCCAGTATGTATCAATAGAAATGTAACCTGTTATCTCGTCATCACCGACTAATCCAAATTTGTTTAACACGATAGCAGATTCATTCAACTCAAGAGCCATCACCATTTTAACTGCCGGACCAAATTTACTATCAGGTTGCTCTCCGTATATTAAATCATGACCGGTTAATGTTAACCCGTGTGTAAAGTATTCAATTTCAGTACCAAATTGATGTATTTGCTCTTGCCACCAATTATTATACATTTCTCTCTCACCATCATGTATTTGTTTATCTAGATGTCGAACTTGACCAGTTGTTTTATGTGGGTTCGGTCCAAGCGGTTCGTGTTCATTGAAAGGAAATATATGATTTAAATCGGTCATTTTTTCAAAATGTATGTATTGTTTAAAGGGTTATACACAACCATCATGTTACTATTACCTAGACGCTTACCGCTCCTCAAATATTTTGCGGCCATTTGTTGTACATTTTGAATAGTGGTTGGTTGTTGATCACCCTGTTTTATGTATGTATTGATTATATGTACTAGATCTTGTGGGCTACATACATGTGGGTGACCACCTTCACTGTCTCTCATGTGTTCTATATTTTTATTGTCACTAGCATCCGCTTGATGAACCACCGGAATGAAGTTCTGATGAACTCTGTTACTACCGGTTTTAGCGTTGTGGTGTCTTTTGTCATAACCACCTTTGCGATATGACGTTTTCAGGTCATCTATATCCTCGCGCAACATCTTGCGGAATTGTTTCTCAAAACTCATATTAATTATTTATGCATTAACTGCTCAAATTAAAACAAACCAAAAAAAAGCGTGATTTAAATCACGCTCTTTTTGAAAGTTGTTTGGTTATTTACTTGATGAAGTTTGAACCAGCAGCATAATCTCCAACTTTGTTGTCTCCAGGTGTACCATGTGGCATCCCCCCGGTGTGTTTGGATGGCTTACCGCCATTCTCTTCACCAGCCGCATCTCCACTAGCAGATCCACCTTTAGGTCTCACACCCTCTCCACCAACTTTGTTGTCTCCAGGTGTACCATGTGGCATCACCCCGGTGTGTTTAGTTGGTTTACCGCCATTCTCTTGACCTGCTGTACTAGGTGCTGCAGCATCGCCTTTTTCCATTAATGGGTCATCTCCTTCCATTGAGTCATCTCCAAAGTCTAGATCATCCTCTTCACCACCGAGGTCGTCGAGTTCATCTTCTCCACCGCCGATTTTATCGACAATGCTCCGAAGTAGGTCAGCTTCTTCAGCTGATAGCGTTACTGTTACTTCATCACCGGCACCGCCTTCGTCGTCAACTCCAAGCTCGTCGAGGTCGGAAGTTTCATCTTCCATTCCTCCGAGATCAAAGTTTTCGTCATCAAGGTCCTCGGCTTCCATGATGGTTGCATATAATTTATCGAATATGTTAGGTTTACTCATCGTACTATTATTTATATTCCTTTCGCTTAAATTCTCTTCTTTTTTCTGAGGTTTTTTAACATTTTGGGTTACACTATCGTTAGAAATGCCTTCTTCTTCTTGATTATCTAGTGGTTCTTTAACACCTTCAATGCTAGCCGGGCCGCTACCATCAGGCTTTAAACCTGATTCCGCGTGTGGTGAATCTCCAAGAGCATCTGGACAGTCACCAGTTTTCCATACTTTGTTGTTCTCATTTTCATTTATAACTTGTGATGAATACAAGTTGGCTAGATCAGATACGTATTTCTTTTTCATTAAACTACTAAATACTTATGCTAACATGCCAGCAAAAAGCAAACAACGAGGATATTATATGGGTAACGAACGGCTTCCTACAAGAGAAGCTGAATTCGAGTGGACAAAAGAGATGGTCAAAGATCTCAAGAAGTGCGGCCAGAATTTATTGCAATTTGCCGAGAAGCATTTCACAATTGTGAACCTCGATCGTGGCCGCGACACAATTACACTACACAGATGTCAAAAACGAGTATTACGAGCATTACGAGATCATCGATTCAATATAGTACTAGCGAGTAGACAGATTGGTAAAACAACCATGATGTGTATTTATGCATTATGGACAAGCTGTTTTAATGACGATCAACGTATTTTGATCGTGGCTAATAAAGAGCAAACAGCAATTAACATATTCAAACGTGTTCGACTTGCATACGAGGAACTTCCTAACTGGCTGAAGCCAGGTGTTATAGAGTACGGAAAAACCAGCATGTTATTGGCTAACGGTAGTAGCATCGGTATCAGTACCACCAGTAGTGATGCTGGTCGGGGTGATAGTTGTAATGTGTTGATCCTCGATGAGCTCGCGTTTATCGATGATCATCTTGTACAGGATTTTTGGAAATCTGTCTACCCTATCATTTCAAGTTCTAAAAAGAGTAAAATCTTTATAGCCAGTACCCCGAACGGTACCACTAATCTCTTTTATAGCTTGTATAGTAAAGCACTCAGAGGCGCAAACAATTGGAAAGCTAGTCGTGTTGATTGGTGGGAGATTCCCGGTCGTGATGAGAAATGGAAAGATGATACTATTAAGTCTCTAGGTAGTAAAGAAGCTTTTGATCAAGAGTTTGGTAATCAGTTTATTGAGCCTGGTGAAACAGCTATTGCTGATGCTGCTATAGAAAAATTTAAAATAACTACTAGTGAACCAAAATATGTATTTGATGACGGAAAATACTTGATTTGGAGCGACCCACGACCGGATAGAATATATGTTGTCGGTGTTGATGTGGCAGAAGGTGTAGGTGAAGCCGCTAGTGTGATTCAAGTAATGGACATGACTGATTTAACAAATATTGAGCAAGTAGCATGCTATCATGACAATCAAATCAACCCACATTTATTCACATCCAAATTAATGGAGATATTAGGTAACTGGGGCAACCCTCTAGCTGCGATCGAGAGAAATAACTGTGGAGCTCAAGTTGTAGACAATTTAAGAAATATACACGGTTACGAAAATCTAATTCATTTTTCACCCAACAATAATAAAGAGAAATATGACCGCCCCGGAGTTATAGCTCATACCAACACGAAATACAAAGGTGTGACCAATATGAGATACTGGATAAATGAACTGGCTGTACTTACATTGCGTGACGCTCGAACTATACAAGAGTTGAAAACATTTGTGAGATACCCTAACGGTACCTGGGCTGCCCAAAGAGGAGAAGATGTTCACGATGATCGAGTGATGAGCTTGATTTGGTCATTAATAGTACTTGATAATACACTAACTGAAAAATATTTTGAGGTTGTATCTCGAGACGATAATGACAAACCATTAGTTATCAAATCTTTCAACTACGGCTTGAATGAATTTACAAACCCTCTATCGATATACAACGCTGAGAATGACGAGTTCGGTGTACCACCACCCATGATGATGAGCGGTGGTATTGATGGCATGCCTGGTGATATGGATGATTTGATAACTAACGGATATGAATTTTTATGAGTGAGACCATCAGACAATCAGTTTTAAACAAAGCCAAGAAAGATAAATTCTTGCTTGTGTTCACGCTACCTAACGCACTTCTAGAATCAAATGCTAGAGAGAACCCAGACCGTCTAGATGAAAAGCTAGTCCATGATTCTTTACAGTTTAGTATTTTCGGTACTGTGGTACCAACAGTACAGGTGAACACCGTGGAGCAAACGTATTCTGGTCAAGTTTTTAAATTCACAGGATATCATAGACCTCAATATAATAATGTACAGGTGAACTTTGTCGTAGATAATCAATTCAACAACTACTGGGTGATATATAAATGGATTAATTTGATGAATCACAACAAGGAAGCCTTCTTCAATAAAGATCAACAACCACTGATAAACAGCCCGTTTCAAGATTATGCTACTAATTTCACAGTATATGGATTGGATGAATATGACAATAGAAAAATACAATTTGATTATATTGGTGTTGTACCTGTAAGTTTAGGTAGTATCAATTACAACTACCAGGACCCATCTCAGATAGACAGCACATTTGAATTTAGTTTTAGCCAACTTAACACTAAATTGCTTTGAGTTTTATAAGATTTGTCTCGCTAACGACTAAATAATAGTATGCGTACAATACAAAGCCCTGGAGTAGAACTCAGTGAAATTGATCTGTCGTTAAGACCATCATTACCAGTTGGTACAAACGTGCTGATCGCCGGATTCAGTCAAAAGGGTCCTACAGAAGAAGTTATAGAGATTACATCGACTAGCGAGTTTGAGCAAGTCTATGGTACACCTACCAATGCCGCAGAAAGATATTTTTATCACACATTAAAAGCTGTGAAGAGCAGCCCGGCAAACACATTCGTTTACAGACTACCATATGGTGGTGAAGGTGACAATGGAGATGTTGCTGATATGTATAGTGCTCTTGTGTATCCTGTTGTGGCGTTATCTGCTAGTAAACAAGGTGACAACACGGTGTCACACTCGTCATTCTACCACACCAAAGCCACTGCAACTGATTTGATGCTCAGTGCTGATATATCTGGTGGTCAACTTGATCAAACTAAAGGAAATATTAAATGGGAAGATGGTATTGTGTACTACATTGGAGAACCGCAAAATTTTAATATAACAGCTGAAGAGTATGACAAATTCACACAAGACGAGTATGAGTGGGGTAAGACAACATTTAATGACCATGGAGATAAAAGCCCGTTTCATAGTTTTCAAGACGCCGTGACAGGTGGTGGTGGTCTAGTAATCATTAACAACCGGAAAAATATCATCAATGAAAAATTCGAAGGATTTTATATTGGTCTGATCGACAACACTAACTTGAATCCCGCCACAGATTTTGACGGTTGTTTGAGTGTTTATAGTGTGACGAGCAAGTTGACAGGTAGCAACAGTCCTAATGACAGGTATTTATCTTTACCATCACAGCGATTGAACTTCCCATTGAGTGGGTCTTCCGCACCGGCAGCACTTGGAGCCGGTCAACAACAAGCTAACGCTAGTGTTAGTGAGGTACTTGAAAACATGAGCGATATTGATCTTGGAACACCAGAGTTTGATGATACATTATCTATTGGTGTTTTCAAAGTACGTCAGTCTGTGATGGCTGCCGACACAACAAAACTCGACTATATTCTAGCTGAGAGTTATGTTGGGTCCTTGAATGGATATAAGAAAGCTAACAACCCAACAGGAGGTACAGCTGGTTCTCACTTCATCGAGGATGTCGCAGAAGGCAAAACCGGTACACCTAACATTTCAATTCATATCAATCCAAACATTAGCTTGAATCAAGGTGACTGGTTTGATCACAATCTTGGAGTTTCCAAGAAAAAGGTACGTATACACACTACTAAGTCATATAAAAACGAAGGTATTTATCTAGACAAATCTGAACAGATCGCCACTTCTGGTTTCCGTGAAGATTTAGACACAGGACAAATCGGTAATAATTCATCAGATTATGTTGTGTTCCCAGCCAACGCGTTGTATCCTGCAGGTGTGTATAAAGACACCAGTCAGCGTTCACTTAAAGTAGGTGCCATACCAACAAAACTAGAGCGTATGTTCGAAGTTGTAGATAATTATGAGTTGTATCCATTGGATTTAACAGTGGAAGCTGGTCTCGGAACTATTTATGTCGGTACTAGTGGTGGAAGAACTGATGGATTTGATGATGAGGCTGCTTGGCCTGTCGATGGTTCCAACAGGAAAGATGGAAACCCTAGTGACGATTTATATCAAACCAAAATTGTTGACGATTGGAAAGCTAGTGATGAAGGTGGAACTGTTATGAACTACCGTTTTGTGAATGATGCATTCGTTAATTTTGCATCCAACAAGAGAAAGGACTTGATGCACATCTCGGACAATTTGAGATGGGTTTTTGTACAAGGTAAAAACGCTAAAACACTCAATCAAACATTCAAAGAAAAAGATGCAAGAGGTAATGAAGTTGTGACGCAGAAATACTTCAGTAAACACATCTACTGGCCGTTGCGTCATATTCAAGGTAACGTGAACAGCAGCTATAGTTGTGCGTTTGGTACCTGGGTCAAAGTGTTTGATCCTAGTTTGAATAGAGGTGTATGGGCACCATTCAGCGGATTCGCTGCAGGAATGATGGCCAACACTGATGCAAACTTTCAACCATGGTACGCTCCAGCTGGATTTACACGAGGTGTGTTGAACAACGTGAGTGATCTATCGATATACCCTAAACTTAAAGAACGCGATCAATTGTACAAGATCAACATGAATCCGGTAGCCAACTTCCCTAATGATGGTTTTGTGGTATTTGGTCAGAAAACATTGCAACGCAAGCCTAGTGCATTCGATCGGATCAATGTACGTCGATTGTTCTTGTATCTTGAGAAAGCTGTTCGATCTACAGTTAAATATTTCATATTCGAACCTAACACATTGTTTACAAGAACACAAGTAGTGAACGTGTTAACACCTATATTTGAGAATGTTAAAAATACAGAGGGTATGTACGATTACTTGATCGTGTGTGATGAACGAAACAACACCCCGGACGTGATTGATCAAAATGAAATGGTAATTGATATATATATCAAACCTGTACGTGCCGCTGAATTTATATTGGTCAACTTTTACGCAACTCGTACAAGTCAAGACTTCAGTGAATTAGTAGGTTAAGAATAAATATTATTATGGCAGACGTAAAACAAACAATATCCGATTTCTACAGAGTAGCACAAGCACGTGATTTCTCTAGGGACTTTCAATTCAGAGTTCTAACAATACAAGCTGGTGATGGGAGTGATGTGATGATCAGTGAGGATGATTTAGTATATGCTCGAGGTGGTAGTGTACCAGCTCGGTCAATCTCGAATCAAGCTGTTCCATACATGGGTCTAAACTTCAATGTACCTGGTGCAGCTACTTATAGTGGTAGTTACTCGTTACAGTTCATGTGTGACAATCAATCAGCAATTCGTAGAATTTTTGAAAAGTGGTCGTTTGATACATTTGATGATGAAGACAGTACGGGTAATTATTTCGTACCAAGAGCAACATCCACAATCGATCTAGTTCAACTAGACCCGCAATTGAATCGAGTATCACAATATCAATTAGTTGGTTGTTATCCTACAGAAGTTGGAGAAATCGCATATAGCATCGAAGGTACCGGAGCTCCTACAAATTTCAACGTAACATTTTCATATCATTATTGGAAAAGAATTAGACCTGAAAAAGACTAGCTCGCATAAGTAATCATGTATGAACTTTGCGGGAAATTTAATAAGATCAGCAGGTAAAAAACTAATTGGTGGTGCTAAAAGCATCATTACTAACCCTGGAGCCGCTAGTATACAATTGTTTGGTACTAATGTACCACTAACACCATTGGTTAGTTTTCGAAACCATTTTCTCCGCCAGCTCTCCACGTGGTCCGGTAGTATACCGAATCAGTTTATGTTCTTGGTTTTGATTGATCACTTCCCAGCCGCAGTTAGTACAGCGATGCTCCAAAAAGTGGAACCTGTAGGTGATGGAGATGGTGTAGCAAATAACATAGATAAGAATGTCGCGGTGACTACAAGCTATCTAAATCAAAAAATCGCCGGTTGTGTTTTTGCTCAGGGTGTAACTTTACCTGGTGAGACAGTTCAACGCAACTATGCTAAAACAACTAAACAGCGTGGTTTTCTAGGAGGTTTATATTCAGATGCTAGACAGGACTTAGAGCCATTAACCATTCAGTTTTTAGAGACAAACACATCATTTATAGATTTTGTTATCAGACCATGGTCAATACTCACTAGTCATTTAGGTCTCGTCGCTCGCCCAGGTGATATACCGGAGAATGGTCAAAGTGATGTGAAAAACATCAAAACAAATATAACTATTATTCAATTAGCAAAAACATACCAAAAGCGTTCATCAGTACAGAGAAAAGTATGGAGATTTTACAATTGCGCACCAGCTTCTATAGATTCAGCTCAATTAGCATCAAATGGTACAGAGATGCAAACATACAATACATCGTGGTTCTATACAAACTATACTGTTGGTGGCATTCCTTTTATTCCTGTTGAAGAAATAATTGAAAATTTTAGTTCTGGCAAATTGAGTAGTATAATTACTGGGTTCACACATGTAACTGGAATTGACCCCGTTCAAAGAAGCATTGATGCTGCTAAGAAAATCCTAGGTTAACATAACAAAGTAGCAGATTACAACATCATCATATAATTATTAATATGAAGTTTACATACCCTGTGTATGTTCCGAGTATTGATCGGCATATTAATTTTAGAGAGTTACCTAATAAATTTTATATTGTTATACTAAAATTCCTCGCGAACGAAGATAATACAAATTTAGAAAAATACCTCAATAAAATTATTGACAATTTAAATGACGACATAAAGTCATGTGATTTAAACAAAATAGACAAGTTTTGTATATTAATCTCCTTGAGAATCACGTGCATCGGACCAGACGTTACTCTAGAAATGACCTGTGCGGAGACTGATCAAAAATATAAAGGCTCGATAGATCTATATAACATACTAAAAATGGTTAGTCAACTACATACAACAAAAGAAAGAGTGTGTAATGTATGTAAAGGTATAAAAGCGTATCTAAGTACACCTACATCTTTACATTATGGTAAAATAACCTCACCTATTAGCACAATAGTTGATGTAATTCACCGTTTAGAGATAGGAGATAAAACATACAATCTATCAACATTAACAATAGATGAAAAAAATAAAATTCTAGGCACCCTACCTGGTAAAAATTTCAAAACAATATTAAAATATGCTGATAATACACAAAAAAACTTTAAAGACTTAGTTGTTTTTAAAGATAAAAGTCCACATATAGAAAATTCTAATGTGACTGAATATAAAATAGGTCTATATGATAACAGTATGTATGAAATGATCAAACTATGTTACAATTCACACATAGCGAATTATTATACAACCATATTTACACTTTGTGACACTATGAATTTTACAGCTGATTATGTAGAAAACATAACACCAGCGGAGAGTAGCTTGTTTATTCAACAAAAAAGAGTAGAGATTGAAAATAAAAAACAGCAACAACAGCAACAAACAGGTCCTACGGTCGGTACATCACCTTCTCATGGCAATTTTTAATAATGTTTGTAAATATAATGTATGAGTAGTAAAAAAAATGATTATTCCGACATAATCTCCGCGATTGAGCGAGTAAATAAAGAAAATTTATTAGATATCTATGTACCTAGCATTGGAAAACCGGTAAAATTCACACCTCTAACGGTTCATCACCAGAAAAAAATTATTGAGACAGCTTTAGAGTCAGTATCGTTGAACCCAGCACATAATTCCTTGTTATCTTCAGAGATTATTGCTGATTGCTGCCAAGACACAACAGTTAGTTTGTTTGCTATTGATAGAGACCCAATAATGATCGGATTGAGAGCTCAAACATTAGGTACAACAGCAACAATACAAAATACGGCCGGAGAAGATGTAAAACACGACATAAAATCACACGTTGATAATTTTAAAAACATTAAATGTCCACCAGGCTTGTTAAATGAGCATGAGTTTACCGAATCAGGTATAACAATTTCAATACAAGCACCTACTACTACACGGGATGATACGATAAACAGGAATATTATACCGACAGACCGTAAAGATCCTGGTAGTAAAGATGATATAAAAAATATTATAGGTTCCGCCATAACATATGAATATGTAAAATATATAAAATATATTAAGATTGATAATACTGTAGTTGGATTTTTAGATGGTGATGTTAAGCAACTCGTCTCTGTTGTTGAATCACTTCCGATGAGCATTAGCAAAAGATTAATAGCTGAAATTAATAAAGTTAAGCAGTTTGAATATAAATTCACTCAAATAAACAGTGAATCTGGTACTCTATCTATTGTAACCGACGCGAGATTCTATCATAGTGAATAAGTAATTGTATGGCCGATCAGTCGGAGCAACATTTACAAGATATATCTAGCAACATTCAACAGATGGTTGAATTGCTCCGGGTGAACAATCAACAGACAAACCAACAATCCATTGGCTCTCAGTTACCATCGATGGTTGGTGCTGCAGCTGGTGGGGCAGCACTCATGAGTGACCCTAGTGGTCCTCCAGATTTTGTCAGCATGATGATGAGAGAACAAGATAATCGCTCTAAACAAGGTGAGAAGCCTCGAGAAATACTTAAAAAGTCCACACCTGTTGATATTACGAAGTTTTCTCCAAAGAGTTTGCAAAATTTAGCAAATGCTATTAAAGGTGAACCTCAAAAACCAGGAGAAATATCCAAACAAGGTGAAAGCTTTATAGATGGATTGCTTAGAAGCATTGGAACTCCATTACTAGCTTTAGCTGGTGGTGTCACAGCATTACTAGCTAGTGCTAATATTGATTTTGGTTCATTTGAAGGACTGGCTAACGCTGTCGGAAAGGGTGGTTTACAAGCCGGACTCAAGATGTTTACCAAAGCTTTTGGTAAACTAGCAGGTCCGATGTTAAGAAAAATACCAGTAGTAGGAGCCTTGGTCAGTTTTTATTACGCTAGTGAGAGGTTCAAGAAGGGTGACGCTATAGGGATGGCTATAGACGTGGCTAGTGGTATAGCCAATCTATTAAACCTCGTCATGCCTGGTATTGGATCCATGTTATCAATCGGCCTAGACATGCTGAATGCATATCTAGATTATAAAACATCAGATGCAGACGACCCACAGGCTGCTAAAACAGATATACTCAAAGGGATGGCATCCAAAACATGGGCTGCGATACAACCATACATAAGATATATACCAGTTATCGGTTCTATTTGGTTAGGAAAGGACGCGTACGACGCATTTGAACAAGGAGATGTAGCAAATGGATTGATATATGCATTGCGTGCTGTGCTAAACTTGGCTCCTGGAGTAGGAACTATCGCAAATATCGGTCTTGGCCTGGTTCAAGGCATGCTCGACCCAAGCAAAAAAGAAGATAATTTAATAATGGATGGAGCATTTAGCTTGGTTGATAAATTTGGACCAATGTTTAAAGAGTATATAGAACCATTTGTAAGAGACATACCATTTGTCGGTGGTTTCTTCCATGCAGCAGACATGATTGAAGATTTTAAGTCCGGTAAATGGGGTACTGGGTTCATGTCACTCGTGCAAACAGTCGCATCTTTTGTCCCTGGGTTCGGTTTATTGTTAACACCAGCATTAAGTTTCTTCCGTGGTATTTTCGATCCTAGCTACAAAGGTAAATCCAAACTCGGTGACCTAGGAGGAGACGCGATGGATTGGATGAAAGGTCTTGTGCAAACAGCTAAAGACTGGTTTAATGATTTTATATATAGCTTAGTTGATAAGATAGTGCCAAATATATTTGGCTTGCGTGGAAAAATAAAAAATAAATTGAGAGATTGGGGTCTAGCGCCCGCCGGAGCTAAAATTCAAGAGCAAGAAACATTTAATCCAGACGCGGTTAGTAATTTAACTGATGAGACTATCGATGCTATGCTCACAAAAGAAGATCTAAACTACGACTTGAGTGATACCGAGAGAGAAAATTTAGTTAAAGAACAAAAAAAGAGAAAGTTTCGAAAATCTTTCTCTGGAGGCTCATATGGTAACTATTATACAAGAGCGACTGGAGGTCCTGTCGACAAAGGAGAGTCATATATTGTAGGTGAACAAGGGCCAGAAATGTTTCAACCTGTTGAGAACGGTAACATTATTAATAATCAAACACTATCAAAGAATGAAGATGAAAAAAACCAGACAACAAATATGATTTTACAAACACTCGAAAAGAATAATGAGATTTTAAATAAGCTATCTTATGATATAATCACCGCTATACATGAAACCGGTACCGTAGTAAATACAAACAACATTGCGAATAGCACATTAAACAATACAACGGGAGGTCAAAGTGTGGATAGCTTCCGTGATTCTTTTAGAAACTCATTTAACAAATAAATAACTATATGTTCAACAAACTAAATTTAAGCAAAGGTCAGATGGTCACCGGTGGTATAGCAGCCGCTGGTATACTAGCTGATATACTAAACGGTTCCGATCCGGCTGGTGGGTCGAATAAAACCACTGAATATTTGTGGAAATTTGTCGAACACGATTCAATTTATAGTGATAAAAATGCTGATGCTGATGCTAGAAAATACGGTTATGGTCCAGCTCCAGATCTAGTAGGTACAAATCAAACAAGTACACCTGGCCGCTCCGGAGGTAAGACAGGAGACAAGAACAACATTGATCACATTAATGTTGTAGACAATTTCATGTGGACACAATCACCAAAAAGTGCACGAGACGATGTACCGGTCATGATGTTACGTGAGAAAAAAATACAGGTCAATCCACAACTCAATCAAATCGCAAACAATTTGTTTGTAGCGACGGAAAAAGCCGGTCGTGGGGCACAACAAATCAAAAATATGTTACCTCAAGAGTTGATGGAAAAAATAAAAAATAACACCGTGAAGGCTGAAAATGCTCTCGGAGGGAAAATTTTAAGCGCAGGAAAAAGTGCAGGCGGTTTTATGAATCAAGCCGCGAGTAGTAAAGGTTCCGGTGTGCTAGGACCGTATGAACAACTATACTATACAAAAGATACTGGTTTTGTATACTCTATACCGTATATGGAAGAGCAATTCAAAACAACAAGCAATTCGTTTGGTACTGACGGTGGGCCAGATCAAGGAAAAGATCTGTTGATGAAGCTAGGCAAAAAAGCCGCGGTGGCAATGAAAGATGTAGCAGCCGGATTTAACATATCAGACCCCGGTACTTATGTTGAACAACCACAACTATATGATTTTGGTGGTCGTGAGAAGAAATCATACACATGTAGTTTCCCGCTGATAAATACCAACTCATTTAACGATGTGATCCGCAACTGGCAGTTAATATTCTTGTTGATATATCAAAACACACCTAATCGACTAACGAGAGATTTAATTGATCCTCCTTGTATCTATGAAGCCAATCTAGACGGAACATGGTATAGTAAGTATGCCTATGTGAGCCAGGTTGATATTAAATTTTTAGGAGCTACTCGTCGAATGAATTTACCAATACCAACAGAAGCCGCGGCAGATGGTACTGGAGATAGGTCGCGTAGCTCGTTTGAAGTACAAACAATCATACCAGATGCATATCAAGTGAGTGTGACAGTGAAAGAAATATTTGCTGAAACTCAAAACTTTTTATATCATTCTGTTAATCAACAGAATCGCCAGGTCACTACAGATAATAGACAATCCGATATGGGTATAGGAACCTCTGTTGGTAATATAAAAGAAGCAGTATCTAGAGTAGCAAAAGGAGCCTCCGGAGCATTAGGTAAATTTCTCTGATGTATCAAAATGACATACCAGAGCTTGACGCGATAAGTTCAAATCGGTTTGAGAATATATTTAAAGTAAATCAAACCGAAGAAAACAAATATTATTTTTATAATATAATGAGAACTGTTCGATTAACAACAGATGATTTGGATGACCGCTACATTTTCTTGTTTAATGTTGATCGAATCATGCCATACACCACATTGAGTTATAATTTTTACAATACAATTGACTTATGGTGGTTAATATGTGTTGTTAACAATATTGACAACCCTGTTAAATTTATAGAACCCGGCACTACATTAAGATTGATCAAAAAACAACATGTTAGTACCATTGTAGCTGCGATTAAAAAACAACTCCAATAATTTCTCATGGCTGGATCTAAAAATCAACAAGAATCCGGAACACCTATAGTTAATGAATTAATTGACGATAGAGTTTTCAAGTACCAGGTGTATCTCTGGAACAATGATGGTAGAATAACTAGGTTACCCAAGAGTACAGTTAAAGAGCTAGTAATAAATGATAATATATTACATTGGTATCACTACGGGTATATGGTTTTTAGCAACCCAAAAGATATATTCGAACGAGCCAACAAAAAATATACAGATGTCGAAGAAATTGATTTAAGCCCGTATAGGTTTAGAAACGACGGTCGCGACTATATTTATATTGAGTTGGATATACCGGTAAATGATGATATTCTAAATCCGGAATCATTAAATGACGAGACATTTACAATCAAATTACTCTGTAGTGTTTATAAAGTTGAAGATGTCGAAAACAACGGTGCTAATGAAAAAGAGAAAAAATTATTTTTCTGGGATTACAGACAACAGATAATGGCAGAACGTAACATGATGTGGAGCACTACTAAAGCCGTGAAAAGACAGGGTTATACAGGCTCAACTAAGTCACAATATTTAGCAAACGATGATGATAGAACCGTGTATACAGGTGATGCTATCAAAGATTTAATAACACAAGGATTGAAAACAGAGCAAAGTGAACCAAAATTTTCTAGTAACTTCAGTAAAGGAGGGGAGTTGTTGTTTTATACATCACCTGCTCAGTCTAAAATGGAGGATGATTTAGAGTATTTACTATCTCATCATGTACATGATAGTAAAACAGCCGAGCCATGTATATTGAGATGTGATCGGTTTACAGATGAGTGGAGTTTGTTACCTATAAGTGAATATTACAACAAGGCTCACAATCCAGAGACAAATATGCCTGGTGAATTTTTGAAAGATCGATTTATAATAGGTGATGAAGCTAATCCTCCTGAAGTTGACACAAACGCGTTGAGAACAGCTGACAACGCGACTGCAAAAGAAAATTTTTGGACAGATTGTAATGTAATCAATTCCTTTTCATTTTCTGAAATGTCAACACTTGATGCAAACATGTTTATAAACACTACCGCCGTTCATATGTATGATACTAAGACAAAACAATTCAATATACATGTTGATGAAAGTGATATAGAGAACACAAAACAATATATGGAGGAAGTTGTATTTAAAAACATACTCCAAGATCAATCTGGACTTCAAGCATCATTTGTTCTAAATCAAACAAAGAAACAGAATAAAAATATATCACATATGTTCACCGCAACATCCACTCAAGTAAGAGATTCTCTAGAAGGAAGAAACAAAACAATAATGGCCGCTATAATGAATGGAAACTCGATGGAATTTACAGTCAAGGGCATGACATCTCGACAGGCTGGTAAATTTATATCTATAGAGAGAGGAAGTGGTTATAATGAGAATGATTATGATGATAAAATTCTTGGTATCTATCTAACAACAGGTGTTTCACACATTATTACTACAGCTAGAGGCTATCAAAACAAAGTAATAGCAGCCAAACCGTATATGTTTAAAAAACAGGACTTCAATGAAGACATTCAATGAATAAACATCCAAATATACGAACATTAGTCGCAAGAATATGCGCAGCCTTATATAGTGCTACAAATTCTCAAAGACAAAGTGAAATATTCGACACACAATTGGTGATCAACACATTAAATGATTCAAACCGCTTAGGTATTACATCATATGTAAAAGATTGGTACCAACAATCTAACAAGTACAATCAATCTCTATCAGAAGCGTTAAAAAATATAGAAATTAACAATCTTTTAACCTCAGGTGATAGTTATTGGTCGTCTTACAACTTAACAGGAGACAATCCGACAGTGTTAGATCTATCCAATCATTATTTTTGTTACAAACTAGCTAGTGAGTGTAGTGAGGCTATGATCGAATCCATAGATGATCAAAAAATCCGCGCGTGTTTATATGAAGCTGGTGCTCGTTGTTTGTTAGAACAATTCACTTCCGCATTTGATTCATTCTTCCCCACCGCTGGTAGTGTATCATCACATGCAATTTATTCAGATGTTGAAACAAAACACAAATGTGATGATACATCTATTCAAACATACATAGCTACTGGTACCGACACAGGAGACGAATCGGCTACAACAACAGCTGTATCAACAATTACCACCGGGAGTGGTAAAATTGAGTGGGATAGAAAAGAAAATACTCGAATTTCCGAGCCATATAACAACCATTTAAATGATACTTCTACATTACATACAAGATTGATGATGTCTGATTTGTCTGAACAAATACTAGGCTCACAACCTCATGCAAGACATTCGAATACATTTGATAAATTACAAACATCTGCAGAATATGTAGTTGATATTAAAAATATTTTCACGTCAATTGATAAAGTAATATTGGATAATGAAATCAATGATGAGACGAATACAAAATTACAAAATCAATTTCTTTACAGTCAAGTAGGGGACAGATCAATTGTATCAAACCCCGGAGAAGTCGCCTCTACGAGAAAACAATAAACTCACATGAGTAAAACAACACAAGTATTAACAACAAAGACCACTATTGATAGTGATACTAAAAAATCAAACACAACAGAGTCTTGGATAAATGCAGATTTACCGGTCGATGTAAGTACTCATGATATACCGGTAAGTTCTTCAATAAAAGACATAGATCAACCATGGTATATTTTATACTGGATAGATCAATACAATACATTACCTAAACCAATCCGACGGCTTGTTCGTCAATCAATAGAGAAGCCCGAATACTTTAGAGACTTCAGTGAATCAATCGCAGCATTATTAAATATTGAATTTATAAAAGACAATAGTGTCGTTCCAGTTTCTGATATAGCTACTAATATATCTGCATATACATACTCTCGCGTGTTAGATTTTGTGTTGACACAAGAGAATGTCAATTTACATCAAGAAATGAGTGTAAAAACTAACAACATGTTTAAAATCAACATGACATATATAAAGGATGATGATAATGTGTCAAGTAAGCTGAGCACAGACGCTCATGGTCGTAATCTTGTCACTGACTCTCAACATTATGTTAGAATGTCGAATATAATAAATGATCTTAAAAGTTTGATTGAGCAAAAACTTGGATTAATGTATCCGGTATTACAATTTATCCAGAGCAATATATCAACTGTTAAGTTTGATAAGTGGAGATCACGTATACTTGTTGAGAGTACGTGTTATGATGTCGATTTGTTCGGTAACAGGTTATTTGACACTGACTCTAAGCAAAGAGAACATGATATCAATGAAAATACCATGTTAGACACACAAGAAATACCCGCTAGTTAGTATCTTCTTCAGTCACATCTATTATTTTCGCATCTTTCACAAGAGCCTTCATCATCTCTTCTCTTGATGCTAGCATTCTACCTTCAGTCTCTTGTTGAGCTATTTCTTTTTTAGCTTCCACATCCATTTGTTTGAGAGCAACCGAAGTCATGGTCTTTTTCTCTTGGAGTAATATTTTATTTAGAGTTTCGATGGTGTTTGTACTCGCTTTAAACAACTCAGACAAACTTGTAACGTCATCCGGTTCTGCCGCACCAGCAACACGCTCTTTGACAATATCTATCATGTCTAAACTGTCTTGAACTAGTCGACCGGATGTGTTTAATATAAATTTCTCAAGTTGCTCCTTTGACAGCTCAAAATTTTCATTGCTTTTCAGTGCTCGACTGTTAAAAGTGTTGTTTTGTTTGAGTTGACCTAGAAGATCATCTAATTCTTCTTCATTATCTTCCATATACATGATTATTTATTTGATTTCACACGTATAACAACATATAATAAGAGTATGATAACTATAACAGTCCAAGGTCACGGTACATTCACCGTCGAAGCTAGTAAATTAAATGAGTTGTTGAACTGGCTCCGAGAACATTCAGTAAATTTAGAATCCGGTAACACACAAATTAACGGTGATCAAATTATTTTAAACGGATGATAGAGATAAAATTTAAAAAAACTCATCCAGATGCTGTACTTCCGGTCGCAAACAATAAAGAATCAGGTACTGGAGATTCTGGATATGATCTAACTGCAATTGAAAATGCTCAAATACCGGCTCATAGTAGTGTGATAGTCAATGTGGGGTTGACATTGGCAGATATATCGCCTGGTTACTGGTTGAGAATTGAACCACGCAGCGGTCTAGGGTTCAAAAAAGGAATTCAACCACATCTAGGAGTGATTGATAACGGATACAGAGGTGATCTTGGTGTTAAATTATACAACTTTTCTGATCAAATGCAAAGAATTTACAAAGGTGATCGGATAGCTCAGCTAGTGATGTATCCATTGTTACAACCAGATGTGTCATTCACTGATGATGTGACAGAAACGGTCAGAGGTTCTAGCGGGTTTGGATCGTCAGGAAAATGAGTAGATTTAACTCACTATGGATTGAAAAATACCGACCTCGAACACTCGAGGATATGGTATTAACTGAATCTAACAAACAAGTTATTGATAAATTCGCTCAACAAGGTGATATACCACAATTGTTGTTCATTGGTAATGCTGGTATAGGCAAGACATCTCTCGCTAAAGTTATAACTAACGACATACTCAAATGTCAGTATTTATATATAAATGCGAGTGACGAAAACGGTATTGATACTATTAGAAGCAAGGTTACAAACTTTAGTAAGACGAAAAGTTATGATGGTAGTATTAAAGTGATCGTGTTAGATGAAGTTGATGGGTTAACACTTGATGCACAACGATGTCTTAGAAACACGATGGAAGAATATAGTGAATATACTAGATTCATACTAACAGCAAATTATAATCATAAAGTTATACCGGCTTTGCAGAGCAGATGTCAATCATTAGACTTAATACCACCTGTAGGTTTGTTCATCGATAGATGCATTCATATATTAGAACAGGAAAATGTTAGCTTACAAGAGGGTGATAGAGATAAGATCGAAAAATTATGCCGGGAAACGTACCCTGATTTGAGAAAATCGATCAATGAGATACAATTAAGAGTTGTTGACAACCGACTGGTACACCGAAAAGTGAATATCGTTGATGAGTTTATAGAAAACACGTACAAATTAGTCCAGAGCGGGAAAACATTAAAACTCCGTAAACTAATCATTGAAAATGAGTCAAAATTTAATGGAGACTATCAGGAACTACTCAAAACATTATTCAATCATGTACATACTGTAAATGTTTCTGATGATGTTAAGCGCAAACAGTTAATCGTAATTGCAGAGCATATATATCGATCAGCATTTGTAGCTGATCAAGAGATAAACTTTTTTAGCTGTTTATTATCCCTTTCCTAGATAGGCTCTAGTGTCAAAATTATCTACAGTTTGAGCTGCATGACCTGGAGTGTCTTTCTCTGGAAGTTTTTTATCACCTTCTGTTGATTTAGTACCAAAAGCTGCATTACTTTCATCCTCTCCAGATTCTACATTGACTTCTTCTGGTTTTATATGTGATGTATCATCTCGTCGTTGACTATCAGGTATAGGAGCTAAATTTACATCAGTATCAATTTTTTGTACGAGGTTGATAGGTAATGTTATGACATCAGTAAACAACCCAGGTGCTAGCTCTTTAACAACATCAACATAATAATCATCTACTTGCTGATCTTGCTGTACCGCACCTCCGTTCGCTGGTCTTTTAGCAGATACACTACCGACGCGAATATTAAAATCACCGTCTACAAATTCTTGCACGCGATTTTTAATTGTATCACTTTGTTTATCAAACCATTCATCGTTTAATATATTATCAATAAACTCAACAACATCACCTGCTAGAATACCACCACCTTGATATCGTTGAAAATTGCTCTCATAAATCTCTGTAAATCTATTTGTGTACATTTATTATTATTTATTGTTCTTTGTTGATTTTACCAACATTTTAAAAACCAGCACTGAGCATAAATATTAATAATGCCTACAATAAACCTTGACATTTTAAATAAAACCGATCAAATTGAAGATAGTCTCTACCGAGACGTTCGTCTAGACTTTAAAGACAACGATAATTTAACATCGAAAGGTTTATATGCAGAATCATCAACAACAGATATAGAAGCTAGTTATGATGAAGCGGCTATTAAAAATTCTCTAATGAATTTATTCTCAACAATGCCCGGGCAGAAACTACTCAATCCAGATTACGGTTTAAATATATCTCAATTTTTATTTACAGCTGTTTCAAGCACAATGGCTAGAATGATAGGTAATAGAATAGTAGAGGGTATAGAGTCATATGAACCGAGGGTTACAGTAGAGAATGTAAATGTATTTCCTGACGAAGACAATTCTTTATACCAAATTGAATTGAGTATAAAAATACCGGCATTAAGTAATAGAAAGGTGTCATTTACAGGTTTATTAAATCAACCTGGTTTCAGTTTTAATTAGAGTAATCATGAGTGAAAAATTTACAGAGTTCGGTCTTTCTACAGACAGTTATGCAGCATTTGATGCTGTTACATTAAAAGCGTTGATACAAGACAGGTTATCAGAAACAGGTGTCTTTACAGATCATGTGTTTGAAGGTAGTAACCTCTCATCAATAATTGATATTGTAGCGTATAGCTATCATACTTTGATGTTTTACTTGAATCGAACATCAAGTGAGAGTGTTTTTACAGAAGCTCAATTATATGAAAATGTAAATCGAATTGTAAAGTTGCTCAATTACAATCCCAGTGGTTACAAAACATCAGTGCTCACTCTCTTAGCAAAAGGTAAAATGGATCCCGGTAGTTACACGATACCTAGATATAGCTTTATTGATGTTGGAGGTGTAAAATTTTCAACAAATACTGATATATCTTTCGGTAAAACATTATCAACAGAAGAAGATATAAGATCAATAAGCGAAAACCATTTATTGTATCAAGGATCATTTGAAGAATATCCATCTCAAATCGCAATAGGAGAGGAGTTTGAAACTATTACATTATCATTAAACGAGACAATTAAACCAGACGCATTTAATATACATGTATATATAAAATCTTCAGATAATAGATGGAGAGAGTATACATTGACAGAATCGTTATTTTTAGAAACTCCATCTGCATATAAATTTGAAAAGAGATTCAATGAGAATATGTTATATGAACTTCGATTTGGTAACAACATATATGGTCGCAAATTACAAGCTGGAGATGAGATAGCAATATATTATTTGAAATCAGATCAAGACAACGGAGTTGTCGGTGCTAATTCAATGAACGGTAAATTATCTCAATTAACCACATCAAAATTTCTTCAAATTCGCGCTGATGTTAAACCTACAAATGTAAAATATATATCCATCAGTGATCTTCAACTACTGACACTAACTAATACTGACCCTTCTACAAAACCAGAAGCAGAAGAAACGGTTGAGCATATAAAAACATACGCCCCTCGATTTTTCGAGAGTCAAAATAGATTAATCACCGCACGAGATTTTGAGTCTTATATTAGCAAACAATTTGGTAATATCATATTAGATACAAAAGTTGTGTCAAACAATGAATATATCGATGGTCATTTAGCATATTACACAGAAATACTCAAGCTACAAAAGCCAAACCTTGAATCTAGACTGCTTTACAATCAAGTAACCTTTGCTGGTTCAACTAACTTCAACAATGTGTATATATATGCTGTACCTAAGTTCGAGAAACCATCGACAGCGACTCCGATGGTGAATTTTTTATCAACAGCTCAAAGAAATTTAATAATTAATAGTGTTAACAGTATTAAAACACTCACTAGTGAACCGGTGATAATCGACCCGGTTTATATGGCGGTCGATCTCGGTGCAGCTACACCCGCAGAAAAGCTAGACGTGAACATGAGAAGCACCACAAAGTTAAATATTGTCAAAAAGAAAGGAAGTCAACGAGATGATGATACCATAAAGGAAGAAATAGTCAATATAATAAAAAATCATTTTGGAACAAACATCAGGTTACAATATTTGTTTGATATCAATGCGATGTATGGTGATCTTTCCGATGTGAATGATATTGTTGATATATACATGACAAGAGATGACAACCCGGGTGTGCGTAGTGAAGGTATAACATTCTTAACCTGGAATCCTTCATATGATAATACTGATATTTCGATAGTATCACAAAACAAATTATACAAATATTTCCAATGCCCGTATTTGTTCGATACTAGCAATCTGATAAACAAAATAAATATCCTGACATCTGATACCGTTTAAAAAATATGATTGACGACACGGTTATTTTAGACTTTCGTAAAGCGATTGAAATTTGGGATTATAGTGTAGACGCGTATGTTCCACTAGAATCTATCGAGGAGCCTACATTTTATACCTTACCATCTAACTCAGTTCGTCTTAGAATAGATTTCTCAAAAATAGAAGAGGAAGCACAAGCTAATGGGTGGTACCTATCAAAAAACTTCATTCAATGGCACATGGGTAATGGAGAAGTGGTACAAGGAAATGACATGTCTTACGTTTATTATGTACCAGGTATATACAATTTAACTGTATATATCTCTAGAAGCGACGGTAAAGTCATGACTCTCGGTACAATCGCTCAAGAAACCATTACAATTAAAATAAAAAATATTGTGACAACCGGAATTGAAGTAAGACCTCGTGGTGTTTCAGGTGAATCCCCCGGGGAGTGGAATGAACTCACACAGACGTTTGGTGATCTTGAAGTTTTTTGGGGATATAATATTAATATAGAAGCGAGTCAAGTCAGCATGCCACTGGATGTTGTTACGACATGTACATGGCAGCTATACAATGAAGATAGACCTCAGCACGTTTCGTTATATGCTGAAGCCGCCGGATTAGTATTTTCTAAAACATACACACGTGGAAATGAATCTGCACCTCTAAAAACCGCAGCATATCCTGATAATAAGTATGCGCAGTTTCAAAAAACATGGAGGTTCACTAAAGATCCCTCCGGTACATCACCGATTGATATGACACAAACTCCTAGCGAGAAGATATACGCTAGAAGAGATGGTAGTTCATACAATTTATGCTCTGTCGACCACCCGGATGCTGAGTTTGTAGGGTTGAGCGGAACCAACACAGTGTATTATATTGACGATTCACCAGCTATATTATACAACGGCGCGAGATATGCATATCGTCTTTCATTCCAACTAGACACAACAGACTGGCCTGGACAGTACAACTGGACTCACATTAACGAGAAAGATATAAAAAACAACAATCCAGATTACGTTGAAACACCTCAACGAATGATTGGCGCGACAGATTATGTACGTGCTACCGTCTCGCCAGCTGCATTTGATAGGATTATGATAACTCCTACTGGTATTGATAACCATAGTATAGCTCGTTATAAGTTTCAAAATAGTCAGATACCGTTTGTGATGAGCATCTCTGGACCATCTAAGAGAATTATAAAGCACGCGAAACCAGTTCTACCAGAACAATACACATTTCTTAATAAATTTGATATCGACAGAGTTTCTGATTTTGATAACGAAACATATATAATCGGTTTATCATCCGCTAGTGCTGATGATTACGAATCTCATCAGATTAATTTTTCATTGAATCACAATCTCTCATCTATCAACCTGTATAGTTCTCTAGCGTGTACATTGAGCAGCAGTGTACCTATTGAGAATGTATGTGTTATAGGTGCGATACAGACAGACTATGGGTTACTTGTAGGTCGGAGCAATACATTCAGCATTTTACCTACCAGAGGTAAAGATTCATTTTTTAAGTATGGTGAAGAGATTGATATGGGACAGATAGTAAATAACAGTATTCTTCAAGAAAATATAAATCAACAATCCAGAGTCAAATCGCTATTCAATGTTGTATTCGGTAATTTCAATGACATGCCAACAGCTCTTGGTAAAATAGTTTATGAAAAAATTGAAAATTTTGTTGCGAATAATTCCGATATCGATACATGCAATGTCAAATCTATCTATGGTTTATCTGAATCTCTAAACAGAGATTTACAAGATTATGATTTAACATATCCAGGTGAGGTGAGTCGATTAGTAAATCTACTTTCAACTGGTGTTCACAAGCTTGTAGGTACACGAGATCAATATGTTGAGGATTTCCACGATACAACATCTATTGATCATAAAACCGGGTCTGTTCATTACGGTAGAAACATTGGAATTAAACCTCTTTCAGTCGAAACATACATGGTATCCGCCGGTGTGCCAATTGTTGCTAGAGAATTATATGGTGACAATCGATATAAAATAATACCAAATTATGTAGCTGGAGACTCATCACAACCAGGCTATACAACACACCAAGGTATCAATGGATTGTCTTCGTATCCTTTATCATCATATAATGATGATTGGAACTGGGGGTTATCATACCCTCAAAACGGTGTAAATATATTTTCAGATTATTATGATTTTTATGATTATGTTGACAACAAAGTGTATCCGCTGTCAAGTTTTTCTCAAAACTCCGGTTTGATCAATTGGGACTCTACCGCGGAAATAATAAATAGATCCACAGTTGATGAATCAAAAAATACATTTGATGACTGGTTTGGTTCGGATGGTATTGTTGACGCTAATCTTTCACTTGCATTACACCGTGGTTTAAAGACGATAAATTAAATTTATCGTATAAATAAATTTGATGAGCAACACTATAAACAGATTTCAAAACACCGAAGTTTATAACAGTTTAGTAAATCCTATTTCTACTGAACGTGATGATAATGATGCTCCGTTCACTCTGTTGCAATGGATCGAACGTTCCGGTGGGTTAAAATCTATAGATTATTACGTTGATGAGTATAATAGTTATATAAAAGAGTGGAGAAGAATCAAGAACAAATCGTCAGATGATGACAATATAACAATAAAAAATATTTACATCAATTTTCTCAAAGAGATCGCGATGAATTATACATCAGAAGAGGAGAAAAGATTCATAAAGACAGTAGACTTTACAAATCCAATTGAAGCAGATGCTGTTATACCGTTTTTTGTTAAGCGTATAAAGGAGATAATATTATTATTATACAAATCTAGACATGAGTCTAAGTTTCAAAAAATAAGATATAGCCTAAAAGGAACTAGCAAAGGTCTAGAAAAAACAATATTTGATCATATTACTCGGTTTGTTGGTAGAGAAACATTAAGCTCATTACAATTTGAACTACCTGATTTACGTCAAGCTACAGAAAATACACGAATTACCTTTAGAGAAACATATGACCTCTCACCGTCATATTATGACACCGGTTATTTATACACCTCTGGAGGAGAGTTAACAACCTCAACCGGTGATGTACACATAGGTTATTATAATATTGTTAAAAATAACAACGGATCGGTACTATATTTCCCAGGAAAAACAAATACCAGTGGTGAAAATCCGTTAACCCGCGTTAATTATAGAGTACCAATGAAAGCCAGACCAGGTATTGTTAGATATGGTAACACAAACATTATTGATTTTAACGAATCGAGCACAGAGTATTGATTATGGATCCATCATCGTATAAACCATTAGACGCCCCTCCAGAGTTATTTTATGATATCGACAAGCTGGTTGACCGTCTATTGGTAGAAAACAATGTAAGTGAGGTATCACAACTACCACTTTCATGTTTTTCAAATTACACACCAAAAAAAGAAAATTTAAACTTTTACAATCAATTAAGAGCTGTTGAGAGTTTTATCGGCAATGATATGATATATGTATCTGCTGGTTCTACTACATCACAATACACAACAGGCATTGCCATTCGCAAACAAAACAAGCAGCGCAATCTATTAAACATAAACAACCCAACGTGTAATTTCATACCGGAGAAAAAGCGATTTACATATGATCAAATTGGAGGTTTCTTCTTACCACAGTTCATATCACCACTAACATACGCTAGTTTTTCTCCAGCACCTGTCATATTACATGACAGACTAGAACCGAATGAGCAATATATTTTACCGGATACAACTATATATGGCGCAGTATTTGGTAATACATCACATGGTGTGGATTTACCGGTTGATCATATTGAAAATAACTCTTTGTTTAAACCTCCGGTTGTAGATATAGGTATGAACGGACGTGTATATAACGCTGAAAAAATGCCGACATTTCATAATTATACATCAACCGAAATAACACTTGGTGCACCAAAATTCGGTATTAGTAAGTTTACAGATAATTATGATTTTTGGGCCGATTCATCAGAAGGAGATGTCTGGGTGAATCAGGATGTGTATGAACTCAAAGAAGCTAATAAATTTTATATAACCGAGAGATCATATGAGATGTTAACAGATCTATGTGAATCACCATATCGGTGGCGGACAGATATTTATGGTAATGAATATATGCTGTATAAACCTGCAACATTTTTAAACTCAAAAATACATGGTGGTTCTGATACAAACCACGATGGAATAGATGACAAAATCGGTTCTAACGATCCGGATTCTAAACCTAAATATGACCCAGATGACGGTTCCCCGGATGGAGTAGACCCAGGTAAAGTCGGTGAAGGTGGAGGAGGCGATGACGGTGGTGGAGATGATGGTGGTGGAGGAGGTTCTAAGATTGACCCAGAAACAGGAGAAGAGATTATTGATGATGATAACCCACAAGAAAAAGAAGCTGCAGCAATACCAACGCAATTCTCGGTACGTGAATGTAATTTTTGGTTATATGGTGGGGATTCTTTTGACCCGACTGATGGAGCCTCGATACTAGACTGGAGAACAATTGAGGTTGAAGATACAGACAGTGGTACTTCTCAAACAATCACGGGAACGGTTTCATCTATAATTGATGGTGGTTGGAGACCTCAAAGAACTGGAGCTCAGATCACGTACACACCAGGAACTACAGTTGAAAATGGTGTTACAGTTGCTCACTGGCCTATACCGGGATCTGCGGCTGAGGATCAAACAGAAAATGAATTTCAGGTAATGTCTGGAGGTACGTATGGGGCTGATTATGTTAATGGATTTTTTGATCTCGGAATGTATGAACACCAAACAACAGATGCGCTTGGTGAAACTGAAGAGGTTGAGTGGATTCCGGATTATACTATAGGGCCTAATGAAAGTTCCAAGATGACCACGTTGCAGGATATCAATGCTACTATTGAAGCTAAATATACAAATGTGTTTAACACGGTATATGAATTACCACCACTCTGGAGACCGACCGGTGACCCGGGTTATATGGCAGCAAATCGCTCAGAAGCTGATCCTAATTTTCGATACAAGTTAGCAGACGGTGGTTGGCAAGACCCATTAAACACCGACTTAGAATATTTGACGTTCACAAGAGTAAATTGCGACCGCGCTTCATATATTGTGGGTCTATTTGGAGCTACTGGTCGACCAGATTTCGGTAATCATGTATTTGCGTGTCGCTTATGGGATCTGACAGACGATCCGGCCGAATATCTCGATACATCCAAGATGAGAGAGTACGTTAAAAAATTTATGGTGCCTCCTTCTACTCCGGAGGATCGAAAAGAAGAAGAGGCTCAAGAAATTATAGATCGACAAATTGCTAACGCTCGTGAACGTGGACCGATGCATGCTCAGTATCTACGAAGCCCTGTAAATTTTGTTGTTGATATTGCTGTAGGTAAGCCCCCTGTACAGTTTTTCGGACATAGAGCCTCTCTGATCGATTGGCTATCAAACGCAACTCCACCGGTTTATACACCTGAGACCGCTCAGCTCGAAAAACAAAAGAGTAATCGATTGTGGAGATATAATTACCTCGAAGAGCTAGAATATCTATACATGAGAGTGTCTCCAATCGAAGGCACTGGTGTTGGTACTGTGGATTTCGACACCGCGTCATTATATGCTGTCGATGATGATGGTTATCGTGTAGATACTGCTCAATTTTTCAATTTAACCGGTCGTGATTATGGAACACTTTCATATAAAGAAAATTACAGTCGTGGAGATGCAGATATTTTTTATTATTACGGACATCCTACTGATATACCTCAGCCCACCCCTGGTAGATATACACAAACAGACGGTACTGGTTTTGTTTTTTATAGTTCGGTATCTGCTGAGTGTACATATATTAATAACTTCACCGAAAGAGATAGTGATGGTTATAAAGCTAAGCTGAGAGATTTGGATGGTCGAGCCACACAATTTCCACAGGTTTATCACAACGGTGGTATAAGAAAAGTAGTTCTCTCTCTTGACGAGTATCAAAACAACATTGGATGTAATACCGTCGCTGAATATAGATATGCCCCGCAGGGATTCGTTGATAATAAATTTTATGAGCCTCAAGTCGCGAATCCGGAAATGAACATCAATGTTCCATCATCTCACCCATTTGAACAGGTTCATGGTAGTAGATTTGAAATCAAACGAGGTTACTGGCCGCCTCCTGTGGCGCAGCTGAGAAGAACTGCAGGTTATCGTGATGTTGAAGTTACAGGCACCGGTACAAATAGAGTAATATCATTTAATGACGAGCCAATTCCAAATAATCTCATGCCGGAAGATCTCGGTGATGGTACATTTGGTAATTTTTACCTACACGACATTTGGGATGGCTCTGGATTTGGTGGTTATTTTGAAGCTATGATCGACAATAGATTCAAAGAAACAGATGGAGATACCGAAGGAGAAAACACACTTGATGATGGTTCCGGAACTATAGGTGGTGGTTGTGCTGATGGTAGAAGTGATGCTGAATTAGCATCAGAAGGTATAATCGGTTTTATCAAAGTACCAGATGGAACCGGTGGTCATAGATGTATTGCTCAATGTAATTGGATACAAGGAGGTGACTGGATACCAAATGACGATAATACCGCCTGTGTCTTGGATCCAGATGCTGCAGAAGACCTGAGGGAAGATACAGGTCTCGGTGACGGTGGAGGAGAAGGTGGTAATGATATTGGTAGCTGCGCTACATGTATAACACTCGGTGGTTCTTTCATACGCAACAGTTGTGGTGGATATGATGGTTTCAACTCCGAGGTGGATATGACCGCAGAAAATGAGAGTCCTTGTTATACAGATCATTACGTTCCAATGCGAGCGATTTCTAATCTTCGAAAATTTGCATCAGATCTTGGTGATTGGTGCTTACCTGCTGATGGTATACTTCCGACTATATGGGAACAGCAAAATTTACCATTGTTAGATGTGTATGGTTCAGAAGATCCAGAGAATAGACCATCAACAGCATTTTTTAGAAATACAAACAATAGAATAATGGATCTCTCGCTCGCGTTGAACACATTGAGATTGAAATATGACGGTATTAATGAATTGAATCACAACGTGTTGACATCTAGATGTAGTCTGATTGATTTTGATATTGTTTATGATACTATTGTGTTAAGATATAACAACTATGATGCTCGGACAAGCAATCGCGACACACAATCATATATATTTGATACTATTTTCTATAGCAACTCAACAGGTCGAATAGATTTTACCGGTACAGATACTAAATTTATTAAAACGCAATTAAATCAAACATCTCAATTACTACAACACTTTTTTAATGAAGATGATAATGTTATAATCGCCGGGCGGACATATACTCCGGATTCGAGATCAAGTGACGATTGTGTAGTCCCGGAAATGCATCAATTAGATTTATCAACAGGTGTATTATCTCAGATTTATCCTGCTCCAGAAGAAGATATAAGAGATATACAAATTCAAAATCATATATTACCGGATGAGATTAGAGATGAATACAAGATACAATCACTCGACCCGGGTCATATATCATACAATGTTGATACCAACAATTATGTTGTTACATATGTCGCATATTTAACATCTAAACTTGATTCTGAGTTTGTACCCACACCAGTTATCATAACCACCTTATTCACATACCATTCCGGTAAGTTTAAACATATAGATACTTGCTTACATGGAAGTAATATCACAAGCAACACAATAACAGAGGTTGATGATACAGAATCTCAACTAATTCTACTTGAACAAGATGATCAAACAACAATAGACATAAACACCAACGCGTTTGAGAGTAAAGTTGAACTAAACTTAGCTGGTTTAGATGTTAATATATCCAATTTACATATTGACTGGGGTGATGGAGAGGTTGTTGATATATATACTGATTTTCATAGTCTGTTGCCGAGATACACTGGCTCTATCTCGTATGTTGGTCGATACACATATGTTCTTCCTGACAAGAGTGGTGCGTCCGCGAAAACACGACAGAGGGACTGTTCATTAATAAGACATAATGTGGTTCATACTTACCAACCTGTAGGTGGTGAAACATACGCTATGACAATAACAGGTGTTTACACAAATACACAGACAACATTTAACAAAACAATCAATGTTGTAGCTAACGATTACAGTGTAAATCAAATCTCAAATAACAAAGGTGTTAAAATTCTAAACACAAAACTATTCACGAACCACGGACAAGAAAAGCTACTAATAACACTTGAAATGCAAGGTAATAAAAGATATATAGGTAACAACGTATTAACGTTTTCTAATTAAATGAGAACAAAACAATTATCATCTGACAACTTCAAACCTTTAAAGGTAGTTTATGAGCCTGATAGGTCATTACAGACCAAACCAGCTAAACACATCAACACCTCACAAGGCATATCATTGATAGCCGACCCAGTGATGAAAAACGCAACCGATGTAAAGATAAACAATTCATCGATGTTGACCATGACTGATAAAAAATATTCTCGTGATACATTTAATATAAAATATGAAAACACAGAGGATTTATACCCATATACTTTTGTTTCATATATGGTGTTTACAAATCTAGATGGATTGTATTATAGTCCACCATCAAACTACCCTAAAACAAGATATCCTGGTAAGGATAAATATGCGTTGTTTTTACAGATACAAGAAGTAGATGATGACACAGTATTTACTAGAGACTCTATTATATCATCTAGTGTTGTATATGAACCATTATCTGCGAGTTCTACTCATGCACCAAACACGAGACTGTTTAAATTTGAGTTGTTAGATGACAAACATTGCCGTATAAAACATGATGACGGGTATGTGAATACTTGCTTGACATATAGTAACATGGATTCTGCATCTGCTAGCTGTGTTTTCAGCATTGAAACAGACATAAACAATATATCTCAAGCTGATCTACCAAAACATGATCAAATATTTGAATATTTCATTCATAATTCTAGAGGTTATATTATGTTGAGCAAGATAATAAATGATAACAGCAAAGTACCAATTTTACATGAACCTGATCCAACAACACGCAAAGGCGAAGGTGGTAATTTAGCTTCAACTGGTATTCAAGGCCTGGATGAAGAAGGGTTTCCGATCAAATCATTAATACGTATCCGCGCATACTCTGTTGTCACCTCTACTTCAAATCTTAAAAAATTGGACACCACATGGGTTAAGTATGAATCCGACCCAACAGTTCAGAATAGCATGCAGCTAGATCAAAAACGAGATTATATATTTGATGATTCACACAGTTCCCTGAAATATAACGTATATTATATAAACAGTATGCCGTATCAAAGGTGTAACTTTTTATTAAACTCACAATATCATAACATATCCGGTGATGAGTTATATATAAACATTACTGTTTTAAAGAACCATTTAACACCGGAAGGCCGGCAATCAGAAAACAGTCCGTTTACACATGACGGTAGTAATGATTTTTGTTTAAACTACATTAGTCGGGATAACGCACAATTTCGCACATACAACAAAATCCAATCTGGAACCAATCAAATAAAAGGTGATGATACTCTACATTTAAGCTACACGTCTAATACTGACACTATATATTTACCTGGTGACAATCTAACCTATTTTCACATGCCGGAAAGTTTGAAACCGTACGAGTGGCTCAATATTAACTACAGAAGAGTTCCTGAGTATATTAACTTCTCTCGCGATTGGCAGAGACAACCAGTAGCTGTACCAGGATCGATAAACTATAACTACGAAGATTATGTTGGTTTGATCACATCCGGTGCTATACCAGGAGATGATCCGATGACGTCGGATAAAATATTTAAAAAACGCGCTAATTATCGATATTTTAGTAACTGGGGAGACTCCGGCCGGGCTGGGAACAAAGGTACCGGATCTGGAGAAACCAACCCGGGTGATGACTCACCGCAATGGAATGTTGGTGACAATTTCCATGGAACATGGTTATGTTCATGGTTACAAGCTTGTGATCGTGATCATCATGAAAAGCAATACGGACCTGTATGGATGGATAGGTATTATGATGATACAAAATTCTCAGATATTTCTCAGGTTTTAAAATTGAAACCAAATTGTGTATCAAATTACATCTCGGATCACTCTGCATTTGGAACCGCTGGGTATATAGATACACCTAGTGAGCTCACGTTGGATCGAGGTGTTCTGTACGCATATCACCATATAGGACAAAAAGATAACAAACAGATAATAAACTCGTTTTCAGAGTATATAGTACAAGAAGATCTAGACGATTTCACACAAGTTTTATCTGGTGATCATTCACCTGGAATGTTAGCTCAGGATGGTGAATATAATGTATACAACATGACCGGTAATACATTTGGAAAATCAAAAGTACCGGATCCGCCATATGGTGACTTTCGATTAAGTTTCTGGGTACACAGTGATGATTGGACCAAAAAAATGGGTCATCAACTAATGGGTAACTATGTAAATGAAGGTTTTGCTGTTATCAATGATGATAATATAACACCAGTTGTAGTGATAGACATGGGATCTGCCGGTATTTCACTACGAAACACAGACGGTAAAAAACTAGTGAACATCTCACCAAGTCAATACACTGATGATGTTGCCACCATTCAAGACTCTAATATATTCACTTCGCGAATTTCCCCGCTCGGTAATATAGTTATTATAGCAAACGTTGAAGGGTATGCATTGATAACAACTATCAATTTAAATGGAGCTATTGTGAATACAGTCGCTACTACAGATGTTAATTTTACAAATCGAACCAAAAAGATTTCTCAGATAGCTACATACAAGCCAAAATTCGATAGTTCAGAGTTTGATGTAGCTAGATTCTCATCTTCCGCACCGGAGGAGGTTGTGTATATAATGTATGAAGACGGAGAGATTGGTCAGTTAAATCTTGTAACTGGTGTTTATAGAAACCCGGAGCTTGGTAACTTTTTTGTACAAGTGTATGTAGAAGGCATACAAGTGATAGACCCAAACACCGAGGTTAGTATATATGATGGTGATTATACCCTAATGGTTGATGAAGACGGACTACCAATGTTTAATGATGATAAACCTGTTTATCAGAAAAACCAATTTCAACCATCAACATCCAGTCCGGATACAATCCCAGCAACATACATGTTTTGGGACAACAGTATAGAAAAGTGGGTGATAACAACAGATGTTGCTTTGGCTGCAGATGTGAGTAACATACAGGGAGATGATGTACCTGATCAAGGTGATTGGAATTTTACATACAACGGCGAAGGAGAAGATCAACCAGTTGCCAAGCCAACATATGATGAAACATTAAAAAAACCAATTTATATAAACTCAACACTAGAACCGTTACAGTACACAACATTATTTGTCGCGGATGATGGTGTTGACCCGCGAGTATCCAGAAATAACAACACTGGAATGTTTTATGTTATAGATGGTCAAAATCCATGCACATCAAATAGGCGTGATCAAGGAGGAACAAACCGCTTATTTTACACATATAATGATGGTGTGTATATACATTCACTGACAAACACAAGTGTATTCACTGTGTATGGTAGTAAAGTTATAGATATCCCAACAGAAATGACTATTAATAACATGAAAATAGATGAAGCTGAAAACATCTGGTTGTTCATTAATGATGATATCATCGCTATGTATGATAAAAATTTCGACTTTAATTTTTCAGTTAGTTTGACAGGACATAACATCCGGACCGGTAAGAAACCTTCATCCGGAGACTCACCTGACAACCCCGGGGGTATGTTTGATCTAATAAAAGAGTATCGCGTTGACGGAGAACCGTATCATGGTGCTGTGATATATAATGCACATACAGTAAATGACGAGATAGAAGGCCAATGTCTTGTTCATATAACAAGCGATGGTGTTGTTAAAATCAAGAAAGATAATTATGTTCATTCTGAAGATCCTTCTGAAACATTCACATACGACGCTCAGATTAATAAAAATATATCTAATTTCGATCATGTTAATAGAGAGTCATATAAACAGGTCAACACGCTAACATTTAAATTCCGCGCGAAAAATCGCTTTGATCCAAATGACTTTGTTGATGTTGACGTACCAGCACCTGTTAATAATTTATGCCCGGGGTGGCACCATTTTTCATTTGGTTATGATGCAAAAGTCAAGAGTTTAGGTTACGTTTATATAGATGGTTTATTATTTAGAGAAGTGTCACTCACATCTACTACCGCGCTTGGTAAACATGCGTTCACAGACATCATGAGTAAAATATCAACAATAGGAGCGACACAAGGTTATAACAATAATCTATTGAGTGAGTATCTCGATCAGCCAGGCTATTATTTTATCAAAGGATGTAAGATAAAGAGCTACAGACTATACAACTATAATCTTTTCCGTGCGTTTATCAAAGCATTATCTCGTGAACATATAGTAATCCCGGATATTAAATGGACAATACCTTGTGGTCGCCGCGCTCATCTTGATCATGTGAGTAAATTTCATCAACACGCTCTACCAGGTAACAAATCTTCTGATTTTCATATTAATATAGCAAACACCGGGTTATCTGGTCGCGCACTTGACACATTACAGGCTGAATTATCTGCTGTTATTAGTGAGAACAAGCCTACTACCACAAACAACATATCGATCAACTGGATTGATTCTGCATTACCGGAGGATGGTAGAATGCCTGGTACTAATACCTTTCCTGGATAAATATTCGAAACATGCCACGACAAGTTTACACAACTGATTACTTAAATACCGCGATGGAATCCCGGTATTATTTTTCTGATCGTGATGTTAGTTCCAAATCGACCCTACCGTATACATTTTACGATATAAAAATCAAACCAAACGATCTCGTGACAACTAATGCAATAAACGGATCAATAGGTAAGCTGTATGATAATTTGCTCCATATAATATCACAATCTAGAGTACCTCAGGCGGTTATTCCAAGAAAAAAAGAGTTTTCAACTATAATTGCTGTTGATTCTAATGCACCTACCAGCATGGCGTTAATAAGTGCGTATGATTCAAGTCAGATAGGCTCAGTAGCGCAAGACAGCGAACTCTCCGGTGCAGTTTACGGGTTTGCAGCAAATCATGACAGCCTAACTAAATCTAGTCACGCTGTGTTTACACAATCATTAGAGCAAAGCGACGAAATTGGTATAACCATGTTTTATGATGATGACACAACCGGTGTACAATATAAAGCATATACAACAGATCTAGACAATTACACAAATAGAAAATTACGTGGTATCAACAAGATGATAAATCATGAAAATACTGGTTATATATTAGACACTAACACTAGTGTAATATACAAATATGATATTACTGGATTGATGACTGATGATGCATCTTATTTTGACCCTTCACAGCGCACAAACGGTAAACTGTTATTAGATTTTATCGGTGGTTTAGGAGATATAGATGATAATATGAGATTTTACTCACCGAAGACTATATGTTCTGATCTTGAAGGTTTTATATACGTAGTTGACTCGTCTCCATCTAAAACAATTGTTAAGAGATTTGATAAGAACACTAATTATATAGAAAAATACGACATAACTTCGTATCTTTCTAGCGATGAGCAGATAGTAGACATGGCATTCATGAATGGGAGAATGTTTCTACTAACGGATAAAAATATTCTGGAGTTGTCTAAAAAGTTTTTATTGATGACCACGTGGGATCAACAAATCACTCATGTACTATCTCTAGATGAGCAGTACAAGCAAATCCTGCAAAGTAAAGAAGATAAGAATGTGATGTATGTTGTAACATCAAAAAATGTAATTAAAAAATTCATATCCAAACCAGACAAGATAATTTCGTTATTCAAGTACGATAACAGAGGCTTCAACATCTCAAATACTAACATAGATATTGCATATGTTAGTATTACTGAAAGCCCACACGGTGAATATGTATATGTATGTGATAAAAACACTGGCACAATATATAAATTTAATGAATCTATGAGCTATCAAAAATGTGTTGATGATTCATTTGAGAAGTCTTTTATAAAACTTCACGATGTCGAGATCAAATCAAACGAGTTTGTGAGCCATATCGTATATAATAAATCACTATCCAAACTACTTTACAATCACTTCTTAGTAGGTAACAATATAACCGGCAAACTCATGGTTTCATGGGTGGACCACTATCAAAAGAGATATATTGGTACAAGATATACGCTACCTGAACAGGTATTTTCTCGAGAATTATCACCAGAGCTAAATAATTTTATTGGTGTAAATGAACTTCTTATGTCATCGGTGATCAATCGCACATTAAAAAAGATATACGATATACAATTACTCATATTAAAGGATATAGAAACAGAAGCTATAAATACCCGACCACCTTCAACCTTGTCTATTCAACCTAGTATAATTTCTGAAGAATCAGCAACGTGGAGTGAATCAGAAAACGGTGAATGGATTTTGAAATGAAGTACTCTGGTATATATGTTGGTGTTGTAGTACAAAACAACGACCCAGAACATCGTGGTCGCGCCAAGGTTTATGTACCACATGTCAACGCCGCGGTGTATGAAAATTGGTATAATGTGAAGCAGAACAAAAGCTTCCGGTTTGTTGGTCGTAACATCGATTCAGATCTCGGTGACATATTATCAGAGTTAAAAACAGTCTTGCCGTGGGCAGATCAAGCTAGCCCTATGGGTGGGCAAAACGCCACCGGTCGTTATCATGCTTATACTGACACGGGTAGTGTGTCAGACACAAACACATTGACTAACTTTACACCTGTTAGTGGTCATATCAGCAGTAAGTATGGGTTGAACACTGAAGGTATTGGCGAAAAACCTGCGCGTAAGTACGAGACAGAAGAGCTGAGGCTCAACGATGCTTTTAATGATTCTGAATATGGTACAGAAGCTGGAGCTAAACGACCAAATAAATATAGTTACAGTTATAAACCTACGAGTTACAGCAACGCCGCCAAAGGTGTTTTTGGTGTACCTAACGTTGGAGCTCATGTGTGGTGTTTCTTTCAGGATGGTGACCCCAACAACCCTATTTATTTTGCTTCAGCATTCGGTAAACAGGATTGGGAGAGTGTGTTTGGTAATAGAGATGTTGACAGCACGGATTACCCAGGTGCGTATGAGAATCAAAGTGATGCGGATGCACAAGCAGCTGATATCAACATAGAAACATATCGAAACAAATTTCTGATCAACCAAAAAGGTGGTACATTAGAGTTCGTCAACACAGACAATCGCGAGATTCTCAAAATGACTCATTACAGTGGTTCGTTCAAAGAGTTCAACAATCATACTAATGTGGAGCTTGCTGTGAAAAACGATCAAAAACTTGTACAGCAAGATCAATATCTGACTGTCAGAGGTCACGGTGGTTGGTTTGTAGGGCGTGACTTGGATCATATCATACAAGGAGATCATTTTTTACGTGTTGGTCATCAAAACACACCACTTCATCGAGCCTGGAGAGAGAAGGCTAGAGAGCTACACCACGTGAAACAATTGTTCGAGATCAAACGATCAGATGCATCTGCAAATATAGGAGTGGTTGATGGTGCGTTTGTGAGTCCATTACAAACAAAGAATGGTTCAAATAATGCTGCCTGTCCTGTTTGCAATCCTACAGCAAATCGAGGTGATGCTTTGTGGGATTTGAACGAAGTTTATGATACAATAATACCTTGCGAAACCAAAATGACCGGAGATAATG